>LQAI01000014.1_pt1 | contig 200314 bp, 260 predicted proteins | sample 1535821 | NCBI WGS metagenome assembly LQAI01 (sample SAMN04331586, study PRJNA305678) | bioreactor metagenome | isolation source: bioreactor_5 inoculated with Wadden Sea sediment 1st replicate of a... | place: Germany:Bremen
AAAGGGGTGGCAGGCATGTTTACAGGAACACGGCCGCGTCCGGCGTGATTCCCAGATTCCTGCATCATGGGACCCTGCGCCGGGGTATCTGTGTATTCCCCGGCCCTGACCGATTTGTTGTAATGATCGAAAAGCAGAGTCAGATGGTGATCACCGGCCCCAAGGTGATCCATGATGTCACCGGCGAAAGCGTAACCCTGGAGGAACTGGGCGGGGCGGACGTGCACAGCAAAATCACAGGTCAGGCCCATTTGTCACCAAAACCGAAGATGAAGTCTGTTGCTGATCCGTCGTCTGCTCAGTTATCTGCCTGCCAATCATGAAGAAGCTCCTCCGGAAATCGCCTTGGACGACGATATCAACCGATTGACCCCGTCTTTGACCGATATCGTGCCTCAGGATTTTAAAAGAGCCTATGACATGCGCCGGGTGATCGAGGAAATCGTGGACCATCAGACATTGCTGGAAGTGCTGCCGGAGTTCGCCCCCAACATCATTACCGGGCTGGCCCGGATGAACGGCAGCACCATCGGCGTGGTGGCCAACCAGCCCAGGGTCCGGGCCGGGTGCCTGGACTACCATTCTTCGGATAAAGCGGCCCGGTTCATCCGGTTCTGCGATTGTTTCAACATTCCTTTGGTCAACCTGGTGGATGTGCCCGGATATTTTCCCGGAGTCAAGCAGGAGCATGCCGGCATTATCCGGCACGGGGCCAAGATGCTGTATGCCTATGCCGAAGCCACCGTGCCCAAGATCACCCTGGCGCTGAGAAAAGAATACGGCGGTGCCGTCATGGCCATGTGCTGTGTGGGTATGGGCGTGGACCTGATGCTGGCCTGGCCCGTGGCCCGGCTGGTGGTGCTGGACACGACTGCTGCCATCAACCTGATTTACCGCAAGGAGATCATGAATGCCGAAGATCCGGCGGCCTTTAAACAGGAAAAAATTCAGGAATATGATTACAAGTATTCCAATCCCTTTCATGCCGCTTCCAACATGCTGGTGGACAAGGTGATCGATCCGGCAGACACAAGGCGGCAGATCATTGCCGGTCTTTCCATGCTCAAGAACAAACGGCGGCCGGCACCGTTTCGGCGCCATGGCAACATTCCTTTGTAACTCTTTCTCAAGGAGGCGGATTCGTGGATTTTTTATTGTCAAAGGAGCAGAAAATTATTCAGAAGGCAGCCCGGGAATTTGCCAGAGGCGAGCTGGCCCCGGCAGGCCGGGAACTGGACCTGAATGAAACCTATCCCGAAGAGATTGTGAAAAAAGCCCGGGAACTGGGCCTGATCGGGCTGTTTGTCCCGGAAAATTCGGCGGCCCCGGACTGGGATTTCTGGAGCAGGCCATCGTGCTTGAAGAGCTGTGGAAAGTGGATCCCGGCATCAGCCAGCAGCTGTGTTCCCTGACCTTCGGGGCAGAGGAATTCATTCTTTTCGGCACGGACGAGCAGGGGAATCGGTTTTTAAGACCCGTTTTCGAAGGGGACGGGGTCATGGGGTTTGCCATCACCGAGCCGGATGCCGGTTCCGACACCCTGTCCGCGACCACCACAGCGGTCAAAGAAGGTAATGAATGGGTTCTCAACGGGTCCAAGGTGATGATCGGCAACGGGACCAAAGGCACGTTCATGCTCATTTACTGCCTCACGGATCCGGACAACCCCTTCCGGTCCAAACGTCACAGCATCATTGCCGTGGAAACTGACCGAAAAGGGTACAAGGCCGAGCCCATGCACGGCAAGATGGGGCTGCGGTGTTCAGATACGGCCGCCGTGTACCTGAACAATGTCCGGGTGCCTGAAGACAACCTCATTGGCACGCCGGGCAACGGTTTCCACCAGCTTATGGCGTTTTTCGACCGGAGCCGTGCCTATGTATCAGCCCATGGCGTGGGCCTGGCCCAGGGAGCCTGGACATGGCCGTGAAACATGTCAGAGGCAGGAAACAGTTCGGTAAACCCATCGGCAGCTTTCAGGGGGTTCAGTTCAAGATTGCGGACATGGCCGTGAAGATCGAGCTGGCCCGCAACATCATGTACAAGGCGGCCTGGCTTCTGGACAACGGCACTCCGGACACCCATGTGACCGCCATGGCCAAGCTGTACGCCTCCCGCATCGCCGTGGAGGTGGTGGATGAGGCATTGCAGCTTCACGGTGGTTACGGGTATTTTGACGATTACGATATCGAACGGTTCTACCGGGCCGCCAAGGTTCTGGAGATCTATGAAGGGGCCAAGGAAATCGAAAAGATGATCATCGGAAGAACCGTCGTGGGCCGGACATAGAAACCTGACATGGATAAGGGGTCTGTGCAGAAGACCGCAGACAATCGGGAACGGTTCGCCTTCAATCAAACATGAGGATGTTTATGAAACACGCATTTTTACTGGGGAACGGGGCCATGGCCTTAGGATTGCTGGAGGCGGGCTGCCAGATGCTCACCTCTTATCCCGGAACCCCGAGTTCCGAGATTCTGCCGGAAACCGTCCGGTTTGCCAAACAGGCCGGCCTCAACACAGTGATCGAGTGGTCGGTGAACGAAAAGGTGGCGTTTGACAATGCGTTTGCCGCAGCCATTTCCGGCAAACGGGCCGCCTGCTGCATGAAAATGGTGGGGCTGAACGTGGCGGCGGATTCGTTTTTCTCCGCCGCTTACATCGGCAACATCGGGGGGCTGGTGGTGATCTCCTGTGACGATCCCGGGCCCCACTCTTCCCAGACCGAGCAGGATTCACGGTTCATGGCCCGCATGGCCAAGGTGCCGGTACTGGACCCGTCCAGTCCGGAGGAAGCCCGGACCATGATCCAGACCGCGTTCGAAATTTCCGAAGAATTCCAGGTGCCCGTGCTGGTACGGCCCGCGATCCGCATCTGCCACGCCAGGCAGAACATCTCCTATGGGGACCTGAAAAACAATGAGACCCCGGCGGCGTTCAAACGGGAACCCACAAGGTGGGCCTCCACGCCCAAATTCCGGTTTCTCCAGCACAAAACCCTCAATGAAAAACATGTCCGGATCGCAGAGAAATTCGCCTCCCTGGCTCCTTATAACCTGTCCGATATTCAGCCGGGACAAACCCATCCTTTTGGCATCGTGGCCGGGGGGGTGCCGTCGGCCGTGGTGGCGGACCTGCTGGCGGAGTTCAGCCGCACGGACATCCCGATTCTCAAGCTGGGCGCGCCTTATCCGTTTCCCGCCTCCCTGGCCGATCCATTCATGGATGCCTGTGACAGGATTTTGGTGATCGAAGAGACTGACACGGTAATCGAATATTTGCTGGGGGACCGGCGCAACACCCTTGGCCGGCTGTCCGGGCATGTGCCCATGGAAGGGGAGCTGGTGCCGGAAAAGATTCTGGCGGTGATCAACCGGGCCCTGTCTGACTGCGGCCTGGAACCGCTGACTACGGAGGATACCGCCAAAGAGGCCTTTGGCCTGGCCGCATCCCTGGACCTGCCGGTGCGTCGGCCCACCCTGTGTCCGGGATGCCCTCACCGGGCTTCGTTTTACGCCATCCGCAAGGCGGTGCCCAGGGCCATCTATCCTTCGGATATCGGGTGTTATACCCTGGGGTCCAATCTGGGTGGCGTGGACACGGTTCTGGATATGGGTGCGGGCATCACCCTGGCGTCCGGGTTCTGGCACGCGTTTCAGCAGGACGGGGTGAACAAACCGGTCATCGCAACCATGGGGGATTCCACCTTTTTTCATTCCGGCACCACAGGGTTGATCAATGCCGTGTACAATGACGCGCGATTTGTGCTGGTGATCCTGGACAACGGCATCACTGCCATGACCGGGATGCAGCCGGCCATCACCCAGGGGGTGCGGGTGGACGGCAGAAAAGGCAACGCTATTGCCCTGGAAACCATTGTCAAGGGATGCGGTGTCACCTATCTCAAAGTGGTGGACCCCTATGATGTGAAACACACCATTGATGAAATCAGAGCCGCCCATGAATGGACCCTGTCCCCGGATGGGGGCATTGCCGTGATCATATCTCGGCACCCGTGCGTCATCGGGCTGCGGGACCAGGCATTGGCCGAAACCGTTGAAGTGACGGTTACTGACGAATGTGATGACTGCGGCCTGTGCCACCTGCGGTTCGAGTGCCCGGCCATGAAGCGGAACCCGGAAAAAGGCAAGACCGAGATCGATCCGGTGCTGTGTTCCGGGTGCGGAGTGTGTCTGAACATCTGCCCCAAAGATGCGGTGCAGTGTATTTCATAAAGGAGCGGACATGAAAACCTATCAGTTTGTGTTGAGCGGACTGGGCGGGCAGGGAATATTATTTATGACCAAGATCCTGGCCCAGACCGCCCTGAACAGGGGATACAATATTCTGGGGGCGGAAACCCACGGCATGGCCCAGAGAGGCGGGTCCGTGGTATCGCATCTCAAGATCGGGGATGCCGGTGCCAGCCTGATCCGGGCCGGAGCCGGGGATTTTCTGATTTCCATGGACGAAACCGAGGCCTACCGGTACCTGCCCTGGGTGAGACCCGGCGGCATGGTCTTTGCCAACGCCAAGGCCCAGGTGTTTCCCGATGTACGGGTGGCTCCTTACCTGTCTGACCACGGGATCGCCTCTTTTGCCATGGAAGCCGGGAAAACCGCGTTTGACTTAGGCTCTCCAAAGTCCACCAACCTGGCCATGGTGGCGTTTTTTGCCGCCTTCGGCCAGGGTCCCCTGGATGCGGATGCCCTGCGAAATACCGTGGCATCCATGAGCCCGGACCCTGTCAAAGAGATCAACCTGAAGATATTCGACACCTGTCATGAACAAGGAAAAAAATGTGCTGAAAGGAGCGCCCATGGAATTTTTGAAAAAACTGACGGTATTGTCCCTGGAACAGGCCACCGTAGCCCCGTATCTGACCTACCGGCTGGCCCAGGACGGCATGGAGGTGATCCGTCTGGAACACCCGGTGTATGGCGACCCCAACCGGTTCATCGGTGAAAAGGTGATGGACGAAGACCGGATGAACGCCTATTACCTGTGCATTACGCCGGTAAAAAGCGCTGACCCTGAACCTGGCCGAGCCGGAAGGTAAGCAGCTGCTCAAAGAGTTGATCGAGAGACTTGATGTGGACATCTTCATCACCAATCAGCTGCCCAAAAACTATGACAAACTGGGCATTGCTTACGACATTCTCAAAGAGATCAAGCCGGACATCATCTGGCTGGGAGTCACGGGATTCGGGCCGGATTCCAATGAAGGGGCCTATGATCCCATTCTCCAGGCCCGGTCAGGGCTGATGGATCTCACCGGTGAGGCGGACGGCGATCCCCAGGTGATCGGGATTCCGCTGCCGGATATGGGCACCTCCGAGCATGGGTACGGGCTGCTCATGAAAGCGTTGTTCAAACGGGCTGTCACGGGCGAAGGATCCCGCCTGGACATGTCCATGTTCGAGTCCTCGGTATCCTGGCTCACCGTGCCCATTGCCCTGGACAAAAGTTTCGGCACCCCCATCACCCGCCGGGGCAATACCCATGAGTTTTTCTGCCCCGTTTCGGTGTACCAGACCCAAGACGGGTTCGTGTACCTGGCCGTGGGCAATGACCGGCAGTGGGCCGCCATGACCGCCCAGGAGATATTCAGGTCCCTGGACAGGGAGGAGTACAAGAAAAACCGGGGACGAATCAAGGATGTGGCCAACCTCAATCAGGCCATCAATGAGATCACCCGGCAGCACACCACGGCCGAACTCATCGAGCTGTTTACCGCCATCACCGTGCCCATTTCTCCCATCAAGGGAGTACAGGAGGTGACGACCGATCCGCTGGTGAAAAAGCGACTGCTGTCCTCGAAAGATACGGTGTCCGGCGTCGAGCTGACCCTGGCCCCGCCCCCAACATGACCCCGTTTCTGGAAGCATGCACCCAGACCTTGACCTTTCCTCCGCGGTTCGGGGAACACAACCAGTCCATTTACGGGGATCTTCTGGGGTATGCCCCGGAAACCCTGGCACAGTTCAAGGAGAAAGGCATTATTTAAGACTCATGAAACTCAACGCTATCGGAGAACGCAAATCCCTGGGAGAGGATGTGTATGATCAGCTCAAACAGGCCATCATTGATCAGGATATCGAGCCAGGCGCCCGGCTTGTGGAAAGCCGTATCGCCCCGATGCTGGGCATCAGCCGGACCCCGCTGAGGGAGGCCCTGCACAAGCTGGAGCGGGAGGATTGGATCGAAAAAATGCCCTCCGGCGGGTTCAAGGTGATGACCCTGTCCCGGGAGGATATCGAGGAAACCTTTGGAATACGGTCCGTGCTGGAGGCGTATGCGGCCCGACTGGCAGCGGAAAAGCACCGGCCTGCCGATCTGATCCCCCTGGAAAAGGTGATGACCCGGTTCCGGAACTGCCTGGAAAGAAAACAGACCGCCCGGCTGCCCGACATCAACACGGAGTTCCATGATGTCCTGTACGCCATCAGCGACAGCCCGAGACTCATTAAGATGATCAACCAGCTCAGGGCCCAGATTTCCCGGTACCGGCAAATTATTCTCAAACAGGCGGACTTTGCCGAAGCTTCGTTTCAAGACCATGCCGACATGCTGACCGCCATGCGGCAGAAAGACGCGGAACGGGTGGAAGCCTTGGTGCGGGCCCATATTCTCAAGGGCAAACAGGCGGTGATTCGCCGCATCAAGGAGGAAGATGCCAGAAAGAGCGCCTGACATACTCCTGGATTCCCCCGAAATGATCCGGGATATTCTGGCTGGCAACATCATGGCCGGAGCCCGGCTGATGCGGGGCATTGAGGCGGGAGACCCGCGGGCAGACCGGCTTTTGGGCCGGCTGTACTCCTACGGTGGCAACGCGTTTGTCATCGGCATCACAGGACCTCCCGGGGCGGGTAAATCCAGCCTGATCAGTGCCCTGATCACCTGTTTCCGGCAAAAAGACCTGACCGTGGGGGTGGTGGCCGTGGATCCGTCCTCTGCCCGGACCGGTGGAGCCGTGCTGGGAGACCGGGTGCGCATGCAGGCCCATGCCGGCGATCCCGGCGTGTTTATCCGGTCCATGGCGGCCCGGGGGGTGGCCGGGGGTCTGGCAAGGGCGGCCAGAGACACCTGCCTGGTGCTGGATGCCATGAAGTATGACGTCATCATTGTGGAGCCGGTGGGGTCGGGCCAGGCAGACATGGAGATCTGCCGCATGGTTCACAGTCTGGGACTGGTGGCTTTTCCCGGGGCCGGGGACGGAATCCAGGCGGTCAAAGCGGGCCTGCTGGAAGTGGCGGATGTTTTTATCGTGAACAAGAACGACCTGCCCGGTGCGGCATCGGAAGTGATGACCCTGGAACATCTGGTCAAACTGCGGCCGGTTCCTTCCGGCACCTGGCAGCCACTCGTGGCAAGTACCTGCGCCAGAACCGGCCAGGGCGTGGACCAGCTTTCGGAACAGTTCCTGGAACACCGGCGGTTCATGACGGAACACAAGCTTTTGAAACAAAAACAGGCAGACCAGGCCGCAGGCTATTTCAAAACCCTCGTGAGGCAGATGGTACAGGACCGCATCGATCCATGGCTGAACCGGCAGGTGGCCGAGTTTATGGAAGCAGAAGCGCACCAGGCAGACGTGGCGGCAGATCCCTACGAGGCGGCCCGGAATCTGGCAGAGTGCCTGACCGGAAACCTGGATGATATCAGCCGGGGCGACATGTGATGGCTGTCGGTTTAGTCCCGCTCCCCGGCACTCCCCGCTGCTGACAGCGGACAAGTGTCTGGCATAAAGGCCAGGATCACCTGTAAAGCGGAGCATGGGACAACGTTTGAAGGAGGAGGGATGAGAATTTGGGCTTCGTTTTCTGTACAGCGGGAGCCTTGGGCAGGGGGCACAGTCCATCTGCTACCCACTGGGTGGATATCCGGCGGTCAAACCGAAGAAGGATTTTGATGCAGCCGCCCCGCACAGGGGGCTGAGTTTTGGAAGATGTCCGGTGACGGTCCTCCCCCGAAGAGGATGACCGGCGGCGCCGGGAAAATAAAGAAAGGAAACCAAGGCATATGGAAACAAAAAACAGATCCGGGTTCTGGTGGCCAAACCGGGCCTCGACGGCCATGACAAGGGGGCCAAAATCGTGGCCCTGGCTCTGCGGGATGCGGGCATGGAGGTGATCTATTCCGGGCTTCACCAGACACTGGACCAGATCATTTCCACGACGGTTCAGGAGTCGGTGGATGTCATCGGACTGTCCATCATGTCCGGGGCCCACCTGCCCATCTGCAGAAAACTGACCACCATGATGAAAGACCACGGGCTGACAGGTGTACATCTGGTGGTGGGGGGGGTGATCCCCCGGCAGGATATCCAGACCCTCGAACAGATGGGGGTGGCGGCCGTTTTTCCCGGCGGTACCGACTTTGACACCATCGTGACGGAAATCAATCAGTTGTTTGCGTAACAAAAACCGGCTGCCTGCCAAAAGGCGGCGGTTCTCACAAGGGAGAGCAATATGGGTGTAGCCAGATATATCATGGATGACAAAGGGGCCATCCAGGAGGTGGCCTACCAGTCAGGCATTAAAGTCAAACCGGTGTACGGGCCAAAAGACCTGCAAAGGGCCGGGTTTTCCTATGAACAGGACCTGGGGGAGCCGGGGGAGTATCCGTTTACCAGAAGCCTTCATCCGCAGGGATACCGGTCCCGGGCCTGGACGACCCGGCAGTACACCGGGTTCGGTACCCCGGAGCAGACCAATGAGCGGTTCAAGCTAATGATCGCCAACGGCCAGAACGGGCTGAATGTGGCATTTGATCTGCCCACCCAGATGGGGTATGACTCGGACCATCCCCTGGCTGAAGGTGAGGTGGGCCGGGTAGGCATGGCCGTGGATTCGCTGAAAGATTTTCTCACCGCGTTTGACGGGATCCCCCTGGACCGCATCGGATCCGGACTGACCATCAATGCGGTGGCTTCCATCATGATGGCCATGTACCAGGCCTTAGGGGAAGCCAAAGGGTTTGACAAGACCCGGATCTCCTGCACTCCCCAAAACGACATCCTTAAGGAGATGATCGGCAGGGGGGCCTGGATCTTTCCGGTGGAGCACGGAGTACGTCTGGTGGGGGACACCATTGAATATGCGGTCAAGGAACTGCCCCGGTCCAATCCCGTGAGCATCTGCGGATACCATATCCGGGAATCCGGCGCCACCCCGGCTCAGGAGATCGCCTATGCCTTTGAGATCGCCCGGGCCTACATCGATACGGTGGCTCAGCGGGGCATTGATCCGTCCGATTTTGTGGGCCGGTTTTCATTCAACTTCAATGTGTACGGCAATCTGTGGGAACAGGTGGCCAAATTCCGGGCCGCCAGAAAAATCTGGGCCCAGATGCTCAAACGAGACTATGGGGTCACGGAAAAGAAAAAACTGTTTCTCAGAGGCCTTTTTGGTGGCGGGGGTCCGGGCTCACCAAGGAAGAGCCGGAAAACAATATCATGAGAGGGGCGTTCTACGCCCTGGGGGCGGCCTTGTCCGGGGCCCAGACCACGGCGTTGTGCTCGTTTGACGAAGCCTATACCATTCCCACTCCCCGGTCGGCACTGCTGTCGCTCAAAACCCTGGAACTGCTCATGGATGAGGTGGGACTCAGGGATACGGTGGATCCTTTGGCCGGCTCCTATTTTGTCGAAACCCTGACCCTGGAGATGGCGGACAAAATCAAAGAAGAGATGGCCTGGGTCAAAGAAATGGGCGGAATCGTGTCCGGCATCTCCGAAGGGATGATCCAGAAAAAAGTGTCCCAGCAGGCGTTTGAGTTTGAAAAAGGGCTCCAGTCCGGAGAATACAAAAAAGTGGGTAAAACCCCTGGCAAAGAAAATGAAGGCGCTGAGGTGGAACTGCACCGGTACAATGAGGCCTGGGCACAATCCTCCAAAGACAGCCTGGCCGAGGTGAAGCGGACCCGGCATGAAAAAGCTGTGGCTGACAGTCTGCGCTCTCTGGAAAAGGCGGCAAAAAGCAAAGACAATGTCATGCCGCCTCTGGTGGACTGCTGCAAGGCGTTTGCCACGGTGGGGGAAATGGCGGATGTGTTTCGCCAGGTCTTTGGGGAGTGGCAGGAACCGATATTCTACTGATCTGCCCCCAAGTTCAGCCATTGTAATCACTGGGATGAAAAGGATGAGGGGTGAAAATCTCACTGCTCACAACCCACAACTCAATACGCTATCAGGGAGGTATGGTTTGGATCAATCAGGTTTTAGACTGGGGTGTGATATCGGGGGTACGTTTACCGACTTTGTCCTGGTGGACACCCGGACCGGGGAGTTTTTTACCAACAAGTGCCTGACCACGCCGGATGACCCGTCCGATGCTGTGGAGCAGGGCATTAAAGAGCTACTGGCGGTCAAACCGGGCTTTTTGGACCAGGTCAGGGATGTGATCCACGGCACCACCCTGGTCATCAATGCCATCATTGAACGCAAAGGGGCAAAAACTGGGCTGATCACCACCCAAGGATTCCGGGATGTGCTGGAACTGGGCCGGGAAATCCGGTATGATGCCTATGATATTTTCAGCCAGTACCCGGAACCCATCGTGCCCCGGGCGTGAGACAGGAAATAGATGAACGGGTGACGGCGGACGGCCGGGTCTTGAAACCTGTGGATGAACAGGCGGCAAAAGCCCTGGTGGCGGATTTCCAGAAGCAGGGCATCGAATCTCTGGCGGTCTGCTGCATCAATTCCTATGAAAATCCGGTGAACGAACAGGCCCTGAAGCGGATCATCCAGGAAGCAGATCCGGATCTGTCCACCTCCTATTCCTTTGAGGTGCTGCCCCAGATCCGGGAATATGAGCGCACCTGCACCACAGCGGTGAACGCCTATGTCAAGCCCATCACCTTCCGGTATCTGGAACGGCTGACCCAGCGCCTGGCAGATCTGGGATTCGGCGGGCGGCTCTACATCATGCTGTCATCCGGCGGAATCACTTCGGTGGATACCGCCAGGAAGTTCCCGGTACGCATCATCGAATCCGGTCCCACCGCCGCTGTGATTGCCTCCCAGCATTACGGTAAAATGTTTGATATCAAGGACATGTTCTGCTTTGACATGGGCGGCACCACAGCCAAGTCCTGCCTGATCCAGAAAGGGCATGCCGGGCTGGTGTCCACCTTTGAGGTGGGCCGGGTCCAGCGGTTCAAGAAAGGGTCGGGCCTGCCCATCCAGGTGCCGGTGGTGGATCTTATGGAGATCGGTGCCGGCGGAGGCAGCATTGCCCGGATCAGCAACCTGGGCCTGCTGGCCGTGGGACCGGACAGCGCTGGTGCCAACCCCGGGCCGGCCTGCTACAACCGGGGCGGTGAAAACCCCACAGTGACCGATGCGGATCTGGTCCTGGGATACCTGGATCCGGATTTCTTTTTAGGGGGCACCATGTCCCTGGATATTGAAAAGTCCCGCTTCGCCATTGAACAAAAGATTGCCACGCCGCTGGTACCGCCTTGACGGATGCGGCTTTCGGGATCCACGACCTCATCAACGAGACCATGGCTGCGGCCGCCAAAACCCATATCGCGGAAAAAGGAGGAAATCCCTCTACGGTGGTGATGTCCGCGTTCGGCGGTGCCGGGCCGGTGCATGCCTATGGTCTGGCAAAAAAGATCGGAGCCAAATCGATCCTGGTGCCGCCCCTGGCCGGAGTGGGATCGGCCCTGGGATTTTTCACGGCCCCGGTGGCGTTTGACTTGTCCCGAAGCCACCGGCTGGTTTTGGATGACGCGGATTTCGCCGATATTGAAGATCTTTTCGCCCAGCTGGAAAAGAGGGCGCCGCTATCCTGGCGGATGCGGCCAAAGGAGACAAGGTGATGTTCCAGCGGACTCTTTTGATGCGGTTTGTGGGCCAGGGGGCTGAAACCGATCTGATCATCGATCCCAAACCCTTTACCCAGTGGACCCATGAGGAAATTCGGGAGAAATTTGATACCGAATACAAACGGCTCTACGGCCGCACCTACCCGGAGACTCCGGTGGAGTTCGTTACATTCAAAGTGCGGGCGACCCTGCCCACCAAACCGTTCACCATGCCGCAGCTCACCAGTGACGAAACCCGGCTGGATACCTGCATTAAAGGACAGCGCAAGGCTTTTTCCGTTCTGCAAAAAGCATATATCGATTTTACCGTGTATGACCGGTCCCGGTTGTTTGCCAATGCCTGTTTTGCCGGGCCGGCCATTATCGAGGAGCGGGAATCCACCATTGTGATGGGAGAGGATTCCGCCGCCACCGTGGATGACAAGGGGTTTGTGTGGATCCGCATCGGGGAGGAGAAAAATGAAAAACAGACATTTGATCCCATTACCCTGGAAATTTGTGGCGCCGCCTGGTGTCCATCGTGGATGAGGCCGACGCTTCCGTGGCCAGGACCGCGTTTTCCAGCCTGCTCAGAGATGCCCATGACTATACCTGCATGTTCACGGACAGCCGGGGCCAGGAACTGGTCCAGGGTACTTTCTGCACCCCGGGCCAGGCCGGGGCCATGGCATTGGGGGTTAAGAAGATCATTCAGTCCATGCCCCTTTCCTCCTACAGGGAAGGGGACGTGTTCATTGTCAACGATCCCTGGCTGCTGGCTGGCCATCTCAATGACGTGTGTGTGCTCAGCCCGATTTTCTTCAAGGGAAAACCTGTGGCGTTTACCGCGTGCGTGTTTCACCATTCCGATATCGGGGGCCGTGTATCCTCTGACAACCGGGAGGTGTTTGAAGAGGGCATCTATGTCCCGGTGACCCGGCTGTATGATGCCGGGGTGCTTAATGAGGATCTGTTGAACATGATCCGGTGGAACGTGCGCACTCCGGAAGAGGTGACCGGAGACCTCCGGTCCCAGGTGGCGGCCAACCATGTGTGCGCAGAAAAGATCGTCGAAATGATGACGGAGGAACACCTGGACACCCTGGACGATCTGGCGGACGAGATCATCTCCCGTACCGAAACCTCCATGCGGGCGGCCATCGAAAAGATCCAGGACGGCACCTACCGCCACAAAGGGGTGATCGAAGGGGCCGGGTCCAGGCCGGACATTCGGATCCGGGTGGCGGTCACCGTGGACGGATCCGACATCCACGTGGATTTTGACGGGACCTCGGATCAGGTGGACTGGGGCGTGAACGTGGTGTATAATTTCACCTATGCCTATGTGTTCATGGCGGTCAAATCCGCATTTGATCCGGATATCCCCATCAACGAAGGGGCCATCCGCCCGGTACACATGACCGCACCCAAAGGATCCGTCATCAACTGCCGGTTTCCCGCGGCCGTGGCCGCCCGGATGCAGGTGGGGCATTTCATGACCGAGATGGTGTTCAACGCCCTGGGCCAGGCCACCCCGGACCGGGTCATCGCCGGTTCCGGCGGCACTCCGGCTCAGACCAACATTCTTTACGGGAAACGGGGCAGCGGCAAATCCTGGCACACCATGATTATCCGGGGCGGAGGCATGGGGGCGTCCCACAACATGGACGGCCACCACTGCGCCATCTTTCCGGCCAACGGGGCCAACACCCCGGTGGAGATCCTGGAAAGTGATACCCCGCTCATTGTTGTGGAACGGGGCCTGGTTCCCGACTCCGGCGGTCCGGGCTTCCAGCGGGGCGGCATCGGCCGGCAGATGACCCTGCGGGTGCCCATGGCGGATGAATCGGACGGCCCCCGCCGGGCCGCACCACCATCGCGGTTCAGGCCGGCCGGTTCGTGTATCCACCGGACGGTATTTTCGGCGGCAAGCCGGAGCCTGTGCACGGTTTTTGAAAAACGGCGAATCTGCCGATCCCAGCGGCCTGACCTTTCTGGATCCTGGAGATGTCATCACCTTTGTGTCCGCCGGCGGCGGTGGATATGGCGATCCAAAGGAACGGGATCCGGAAGCGGTCTTAAAGGACGTGCAGTTCGGATATGTGAGTGTAGAACAGGCAAAAGCAGATTATCAGGTGGTGATCGATCCGAAAACCTCGACCCTGGATCCGGATGCCACCCGGAAATTACGACATAACCCCAAGGGAGTGTAGCATGGAAAAACGTTTTATCCCGGATATTCCGGATGCTCAGGCCCTGCTGGACCTTCAGCTGTGCGGCCTGAAATGGACGGTGAATCATGCCTGGAACGGCTCTTCCTTTTACCGGCAGCACCTGTTATCCGCCGGTGTGACCCCGGACGACATTCAGTCTTTGGAAGATTTGTCCCGTCTGCCCTTTACCACTTCCGTCCATCTTAAGGCGGATATCCTTTGCCGCTGCTTTCAGTACCGAAAAAAGAAGTGGTACGGATTCATGCCTCTTCAGGTACCACAGGCAAGCGCAAAGTCCTGGCTTATACCCAGAAGGATATTGATGACTGGATCGACATGTTTGCCAGGTGTTATGAAATGGCGGGACTGACTCCGGAAGACCGGGTCCAGATCGCGGTAGGATACGGGGTGTGGACCGCAGGCATGGGGTTCCAGCTGGGATGTGAACGGCTGGGGGCCATGGCCATTCCGGTGGGGCCGGGCAATATAGATATGCAGTGCCAGTTTCTGGTGGATCTTGCCCCCACCGTGTTCTGCTGTACGGCCTCCATGGCCCTGCTCATGGCCGAAGAGGTCCACAAACGGGGCCTGCGCGATAAAATTAATCTGAAGAAGATCATTTTCGGATCGGAACGCAGCTCAGAAGCCATGCGGGAACGGATCAAACAACTGCTGGGTCTGGAAGACATGTTTGACATCACCGGCATGACCGAACTATACGGCCCGGGCATGGGTTTGGACTGCTTCAAACATGAGGGTATCCACTACTGGGCGGATAAATACATTCTTGAAATACTGGACCCGGACACCCTGACTCCGGTGGCGGACGGAGAGGTGGGGGAGATGGTGGTGACCACCCTGTGCAAACAGGCAGCCCCTTTGATACGGTACCGGACAAGGGACCTGACCCGGAAAATGTCCGCCCCCTGTTCCTGCGGCAATCCCCTGTTCCTGCATGACCGAATTTTGGGACGGTCCGACGACATGATCATCCTGAAGGGGGTGAATATCTATCCGGGCCAGATCGATGAGGTTTTGTCCGGCATTCCTGGCATGGGCAGTGAATATCAGCTGCATCTGTCACGTACCGATGACGGCCGTGAAACCATGACCATCAAGGTGGAGGCCGCCAACCATGAGGTGGTCCCGGATGTCGATGGTATCCGAAACCTGGTACGCCAGGAGGTCCGGACGAAAATAATGGTATCATGCGAGGCCCAGGTGGTCCCCTATGGCGAACTGCCCCGGGTGCCGGGCAAGGCCCACCGGATTTTTGATAACAGAGGGTAAGGAAAGGAAATCATATGAAACCGTTTACATACCTGACTCCTGCCACCGTGGAAGAAGCAGTGGCATTGTTCGGACAGCACAAAGAAACCGCCCGGTACATGGCCGGCGGGACCGATGTCATCGTCAAGGTCAAGGAAGGATGGATGGGTCCGGATTATCTGATCAACCTCAAGCAGATACCGGGACTGGATGACCTGCATAAAAACGAGGCCACCGGAGAGCTGACCATCGGGGCCCTGGTGACCCATGCCATGCTGGAACAGTCTTTGCTCATTCGCAATGAATATCCCATTATTTATGATGCTGTCTCCAATATCGGGTCTCTGCAGGTGCGCAACATGGGCACCATCGGCGGCAACCTGATCAATGCCGTGCCCTCGGCGGACGGGGCCATTCCGCTGATCGTCCTGGACGGCACAGCCCTTCTCAAGGGGCCGGAGGGGGAGCGTTCCGTCATGGTAAAGGATTTGTTTGTTCAGCCCTATGAAACCGTGCTCACTCCGGGAGAAATCCTGATAAAAATTACCATTCCGGCCCAGGCTCCCCGCACCGGCAGCGCTTATATCAAGTTCGGCAGAAGAGCGGCAATGGAACTGCCGCTGATCGGCATCGGAGTGCTTTTGGTGGTGGATGAGGATCTGTCCACCTGTACCCGGGCACGCATCTGTCTGGGAGTAGCCGGCCCGACCCCTCTGAGGGCGGTGAAAGCCGAACAAATGCTGGAGGGACAGCCCGTGACATCGGATCTGCTGATTGAGGCCGGGAAAGTGGCGTCCGAAGAATCACAGGTCCGGGACAGTGTCCGGGGGCAGGCCTGGCACCGAAAAGAGATGATCCGGGTCCAGGTGCGGCGCATGGGGCTCAAATGCCTGGATATGATTCAACAAAAAGCCCGGCAGGCATAACCATACAAGTGACCATGAGGAGATACCATGACAAAGACCATATCCTTTATTTTGAACGGGGATGAGATTTCCTGTGATATCCAGGACCACTGGACCCTGCTGCACCTGCTCAGGGAAGAACTGGGCCTGATCGGCACCAAGGAGGGCTGCGGTAACGGCGAGTGCGGCGCATGCACCGTGATCGTGGACCGGCTGGCCATTAATTCCTGCCTGTATCTGGCAGCGGATGTGCAGGGAAAGCAGGTGCAGACCATTGAGGGTCTGGCCGTGCATACCGGCAGCCTGCACCCCATCCAGCAGTCCTTTGTGGACAACGGCGGCATTCAGTGCGGGTTCTGCACCCCCGGCATGATCATGTCGGCCAAGGCTCTGCTGGACAAAGATCCCCACGCCGACCAGGAAGCCATCAAACATGCCCTGGCCGGTAATATCTGCCGGTGCACCGGGTATGTTCAGATCCTGGACTCGGTGGCGGCGGCAGGAAAACAGATGGCAGGCCAGCTCACAGATTCTAACCGACAATCCGGGGAGGTGATGTCATGAATGGCTATACCGTCGTGGGACAGCGGGTTCCCAAGCTGGATGCTGCCCAAAAAGCCATGGGCCGGGCCGAATATATCCAGGATGTCCGGCTTCCGGGCATGCTGTACGGCAAGATTCTTTACAGCAGACATGCCCATGCGAAAATCAAGGCCATGGATATCTCCAAGGCACAGGCCCTGCCCGGAGTCCATGCGGTGCTCACGGGAAAAGACATTCCCCCCAAACTTCGCATGGGGTTTTACAAGGACAATCCGCCTCTGAAGGCGGACAAGGTGTGCTGTTTCAGGGATGAGATCGCAGCGGTGGCAGCGGTATCCGAGGCAGTGGCCAAAAAAGCGGTCCGCCTCATTGAGGTGGAATACGAGCCCCTGCCTGCGGTGTTCGACCCGGAATCTGCAATGGAAAAGGATGCGCCCTGGTGCATGAGGCCCATAAGAGCAATGTGCTCAAGCTGCCCTGGAAACTCCATTACGGGGATGTGGAAACAGCGGAAAAAATTCCGCTTATGTGGTGGAAGACCGGTTCACCACCACCTGGGTCACCCACTGCTGCCTGTCCACTTCCGGGGCGGTGGCCGTGTTCGACGCATCAGACAATCTGACCGTTTATTCCAATACCCAGATCCCGTCCCTGGCCCAGAAAGATTTTCTGGAGACCCTCGGGGCCATGGGGCTGAAGGGAAAACGGGTTCGGGTGATCAAACCGGTGATCGGCGGCGGGTTCGGGTCCAAGCTGGACACCTATGCGTATGAACACATTGCGATTCTGCTGGCTCACAAATGCCGGAAACCGGTGAAGATCCTGTTTGACAGAAAAGAGGAGTTCGAAGCCACTTCCACCCGCCAGCCCACGGTGATTTACATCCGCCAGGGGTGCGATAAAGAGGGGCGCCTCACCTTCCGGGACATGCGCATGGTCCTGGACAACGGGGGACGGACCTCCTGGGGGGCCACCACACCGTCGGTGATGATGATGCCCATCACCTCTCTTTACCGGGTCCCGAATGTGCGGTATGATGCCAAATGCGTGTACACCAACAATACCTATGCCCAGGCCATGCGGGGATACGGTAATCCCCAGGCTACCTTTGCCATCGAGTCCTGCATGGACATGCTGGCCAAAAAAGCGGGGATCGACCCGGTGACCATCCGGCGCATCAACCAGAACATGCCAGGTGATGTGAGCCCCCAGGGATTCAAGATCACGTCCTGCGGCCTGGCCGAGTGCATTGATGCCGTGGAAAAGGAACTGACGGCAGGGGCCCCCTGGCCGGGGGGAGGGCATCGGATATGCTTCACTTATTCATGTGGGGGCGGGGCCCGCATCTACAAGTCCGACGGGTGCGGTGCCATACTTAAAATGGATGATTTTCGGCAAGGTGGATATTTTCACCGGCGGAACGGACATGGGCCAGGGCTTAGACAACATGATCGCCCAGATCGTGGCCGAAGAACTGGGGCTTTTGGCCGAAGATATCAATGTGGTGCATTCCGACACGGATGTGTGCCCTGGGATGTGGGAGCCCATGCCAGCCGCTCCACGTTTGTGGCGGGCAACGCAGCCCTGGGGGCGGCTAGAAAAGCCCGGGAGACCCTTTTGGCCTTTGCCGCCACCCTGTTTGATACCGCCCCGGAAGATCTGGTCATGAAGAACCGGACGGTGTGGGTGAAAAATGATCCGGACAAATCCATGCCTGTGGACAAGCTGCTGCGCAAGGCCCATTTTTCCCCCGGCGGCACCATGCTCATGGCCGACTACTTTTATGATCCCCCAATGAGAATATGGGTAAGGATTTCAAGTGCAACCTGTCGGTGACCTATTCCTTTGGCGTGCATGGTGTCCGGGTCCATGTGGACAAAGAGACCGGCAAGGTCACGGTCAAAAATTATGTGGCAGCCCATGATGTGGGGCGGGCCATTAACCCCATGCTGCTGGAAGGCCAGGTCTATGGCGGGGTGATCATGGGTCTGGGCTATGCCCTGTCCGAGGAGGTGATGATCAAAGACGGGCAGATCAAGAACCCCAATTTCAGGGACTATAAATTGTTTACCGCCAAGGATGCCGTGCCCATCACGGCTCCGGTGATCGAAACCGATGATCCGGACGGGCCTTTCGGAGCCAAGGGCATTGGTGAGCCCGGGTGCGTCCCCACAGCGCCTGCTGTGGCCAATGCCATCTGTCATGCCGTAGGGGTGCGCATCAAGGACCTGCCCATCACCCCGGAAAAGGTGCTGGCAGCGATCCAGGAACAAAGCAAGGGCAGCTGAAAAGCTGGGAGTATATTCATTTAATGCACAATTATTTTGGAGGTGAAGTCATGATCAAACGAACCATGCTGTTAGGCACAATGCTTATTTTCGTTATCGTCACCTGCCTTTCCCTGTTTGCAACTGTTGCCGTGGCAGGCAAAATCACCCTGAACTATGCCAATTTCCCGCCGGCCCCAACCTTTCCCTGCGTTCAGATGGAGCGCTGGAAAATTGAGTTGGAAAACGCACCAACGGCCAGGTTGAGGTGAAAACCTTTCCCGGCGGCACCCTTTTGGGCGCCAAAGAGATGATGGACGGGGTGATTGCCGGCCAGGCCGACATCGGAAATATCTGTATGGCCTATCAGCCCGGCCGGTTCATTGTCACCAATGCCACTAGCCTGCCTTTGGGGATTCCCGATGCCAGATCCGGATCCGTCGCCTTGCTAAAATTGTATGAAAAATACCAGCCGGAAGCGTTCAAGGATGTGGTGGTGCTCACCATGTTCACCAATGCACCGGGCAATATCATGTCCCAGCAGCCGGTGCGGAAGATGGAAGATCTGAAAGGCATGGACCTGCGGGCATCCGGAGACTCCGCCACCATCCTCAAGGCCTGGGGTGCCAACCCGGTGGGCATGCCCATGCCCGCCACTGTGGAAGCACTTCAGAAAGGTACGGTTAAGGGGTTGTTTTCCTCCCTGGAGGTGATGAAAGACTTCAAATTTGCCGAAAACTGCAAGTACATCACCATGGTGGATGCCGGAATCTATCCTTTTGCCGTGATCATGAACAAGGCTTCCTGGGCGAAACTGCCGGCGGACGTCCAGCAAGTGATGATGGACCTCAAGGAAGAACAGGCCGTTTGGACCGGTGAGTACATGGATCAGCAGATCAAGGATGCCGTGGCCTGGTCCAAAGAGGAACAGGGCGTGGAAGTGATCACCCTTTCGGCGGGAGAAAAAGCCCAGTGGGATGAAAAAATTATCTTTATGGTGGATGACTGGATTGAAAATGCCAAGGCCAAAGGGTTCCCGGCCGAGGAGATCATCAACGACATCAAGACGTTCATTCAATAAGGGCCATGCCCTGACTGAGTGTTACAGGAAATCATGAAATGAGCTGGCAGGTTCCCTGCTGACAGAGTGGAAACCAAAATTTTAAAATAGATAGATCATTAAATGCCTGTCCGGCCGATGGCCGGACAGGTCCGGAGGCTGCCGATGGAGCTGCTGTCCCGCATCAACAAATATCTGAACATGGTTCTCACCCTCACCGGCGGGATGTTTCTGGTGGGCATGATCCTGTTGACCTGTGCGAACATCTTTGTCCGACAGATCTTTGTGCCCATTCCCGGTACTTTTGAACTCATGGGATATGCCGGGGCCGTGGTCACGGCCTTTGCCCTGGGCTACACCCAGTTCACCAACGGCCACATCAGCGTGGATGTGCTGGTGAATGCCTATCCCAAACCGCTCAAGCGCGTCATTTCCATGATCAGTCATGGGGTGTGCTGCGTGTTTTTCGGCCTGGCCGCCTGGCAAGTGATGCAGAAGGCCTTTGTGCTGATGCGGGTGGGGGAGCTGTCCGAGACCCTGCGCATTATTTATTATCCGTTTACCATGGCCGTGGCCCTTGGATGTCTGATCCTTTGCCTGGCCCTGTTTACGGATTTTTCAAAAGCCCTGTTTCCCCCGAAGGAGAAATCATGAGTATTACCCTGGTGGGCATCATCGGTATTGCAGCACTGCTTTTCATCCTGTTCGTGTTCGGGATTCCCGTGGGGTTTGCTATGGGACTGGTGGGGTTTGTGGGGTTTTCCTATGTGATCAATATGAATGCCGGTTTCAATATGCTGGGAGCGGTGATCTGGGACACTTTTGCCAGTTACGGCCTCACAGTGATTCCGCTGTTCATCTTTATGGGCCAGATTGCGTTTTATTCCGGGGTCAATGAGAAACTTTACACGGCGGCCTACACCTGGGTGGGGCATGTCAAGGGCGGGATTGCCATGGCCACGGTCATGGCCTGTGCCGCATTTGCCGCCATCTGCGGATCCAATGCCGCCACCGCCGCCACCATGACCACCGTGGCCCTGCCACAGATGACCAAGTACAATTATGAACCCATGCTGTCCACCGGCGCCATTGCCTGCGGCTCCACACTGGGCGTGGTGATTCCGCCTTCGGTGGTGCTGATTATTATCGGGCTGTCCACGGAACAGTCCATTGCCGAGCTGTTTTACGGCGGGCTGGGGGCCGGAATCCTGCTGGCCATGCTTTTGACTGCCACGGTGTGGGTGATCTGCCATGTTTATCCTTCCTGGGGCCCACGGGCGAGGCCACCAGCATGAAACAAAAGATCCGTTCTTTGTCCGGAGCCCTGGAGATGCTGGTGCTGTTCATGGCGGTGATGCTGGGGCTTTATTTCGGGCTGTTTACCCCTACTGAAGCAGGCGCCATCGGCGCGTTTTTTGCCGTGGTGATCGGGGTGGTGCAGAAACGGCTGTCCTGGGAGGACTTTTACAATGCGGTTTTTGACACATTGAAAATTTCGTGCATGGTGATCGTGATCATCACAGGCGCATGATTTTTGGAAAATTTCTGGCCATTACCCGGATTCCCTTTAACATTGCCGACTGGGTGGTGGCACTGCCGTTTTCCAAGGTTACGATCATGGCAATTATTTTTTGATATACATTGTCGGCGGGGCGGTGATGGATGCCCTGGCGCTTTTGCTCATCACCATCCCCATTTTTTTTCCGGTGGCCTTGGAATTGGGGTATGACCCCATCTGGTTCGGGGTGACCATCACCATTGTCACCACCCTGGGGCTGTGACACCACCGGTGGGCGCCACCACCTATGTGGTGGGGGGGATGGCCAAGAATGTCCCCCTGGAGCGGGTGTTTCAGGGTGTGGCCTATTTTTGCCGGCTTATATCCTTTGTGTGATTTTGATGATGCTGTTTCCCCAGATTGTATTGTACCTGCCCGGGTTGTTGAAATGATCCGGTTTTCATGCTTCGGGCAAAGATCCGGATCGGTCCGGAATGCCGGGATCGATCCGGGGTCTATTCGGCCGGCAGCCCGGCCCGACTGCAACAGAAAAGTATTACCGAGAAGGAGAAAGACACGTGCGGTTACCACAGTTTAATTACCACAGCCCGGATACCCTGGAAGGGGCCTTGGCGCTGTTAGATACACACCGGGACCAGGCCGGGATTCTGGCCGGGGGCACCGATCTGCTGGTGAAAATGAAGCACCGGCTTGCCGCCCCGAGGTTCTGGTGAGCCTCAAACACCTGGATTCCCTGTCCTATATCGAGGAAACAGCCGGGATGCTTGGCATCGGGGCCAGAACCCCGATTATCGAAGTGATCCGGTCCGACAAGGTTCAACAGCAGGCTCCGGCCCTGGGCCAGGCCTGTGAGCGGATCGGCGCGGTCTCCATCCAGCATTACCGGGGCACCATCGGCGGCAATATTCTCCAGGACAACCGGTGCATCCACTACAACCAGTCACCGTTTCACCGGTCCGGGCGCCAGCCTGCCATAAAGACGGGGGCAAAATCTGTTATGCCAGGGATGAGGCGGACCGGTGCAACTCCACCTGCCAGTCGGACGGAGCCTGTGCCTTGACGGCCCTGGATGCGCAGCTGACCCTGGTCAGCACCCGGGGGGAGCGGCAGGCGGCCCTGGATGCCTTTTATACCACGGACGGCATCAAACCGTTTGACATGCAGCCGGATGAGCTGCTGACCCGGATCGACATTCCGAAGGTGCCCGGGGCGGTCTCCGCATATGAACGGCTTTCATACCGGTCTGCCATCGATTATCCCTTGGTGTGCGCCGGGGTCCGCCTGGTGCCGGATCCGGACGATGCCCGAAGCATTCAATCGGCCCGGATCGTGGTGGGGGCCATGGGCCGTTCACCGCTTCCGCTGGCCAAGGTATCCCGGTCCTGGCCGGGGTTGGGTTTGATGATTCGGCTGCTTTTGAAAAGCCGGAAAAGATGCCATGAACGCGGCGGCCGCGTTGCGGCCCACAATGCCGGCGCCACCCTTGAGTACAGGCAGTTCATGGTGGAAAAATGGTGACCAGGGCCCTGTCACAGGCGGCGGCACAGGCCTCTGCCCGGAAAGCGAGGTAACCCATGCAAATGCTTGAGATCACGTTGACCGTGAACGGAAAAAAACTGACCCTTGCCGTGTCCCCCAATGACACCCTGCTGGAAGTGGTGCGGGATCACCTGGACCTGACCGGGTCCAAAGAAGGCTGCGGAGAAGGGGTCTGCGGTTCCTGCACCCTGCTGCTGGACGGACACCCGGTGCGGGCCTGCCTCACCCTGGCCCTGGAGGCGGACGGATCTGCCGTGACCACGGTGGAAGGCCTGGCCCAAGGGGGCACTCTGTCCCCCCTGCAGCAGTCGTTTATTGAACATGGGGCCGTGCAATGCGGATTCTGCACACCAGGCATGCTCATGTCCGCCACGGCCCTGTTGACCGACAATCCAGCCCCGGACCGGAAAACAGTGCGAAACGCCCTGTCCGGTAATATCTGCCGGTGCACCGGGTATGCCAAGATCGTGGATGCGGTCATGCATTCGGCCCGGCCGGAATCCGGATGCCCGGACTGTCATGCCAAAGATACAGGAGGGAACCATGACTGATTATACCCTGATCGGAACCCGGATGCCCCGGGTGGATTCCCGGGCCAAGGTCATGGGAAAGGCCCGGTACACGGCTGATCTCAAGCTTCCTGGCATGCTGGTGGGAAAAATTTTGCGCAGCCCCTACGCCCATGCCAGAATCGTGAGCATCGACACCTCGAAAGCCCTGGCACTGCCGGGGGTTAAGGCCGTGGTCACGGGCGCGGACACCGAAGGGGTGAAATGGGGGGGTATTTGCCTATACAAGGGACCAGCAGTTCATCCAGACGGAAAAGGTGAGATACGTCGGCGATGAAGTGGCCGGCGTGGCAGCCGTGGACGAGGAAACCGCCCTGGCGGCTCTGGACCTGATCCATGTGGAATACGAAGAACTCCCGGCAGTGTTCGATCCCATGACGGCCATGACCACGGATGCGGAACCCATCCATGCGGGATTTCCCAACAACATCAACATCCACGTCAACATCGACACCGGATCTGTGGATGAGAATTTCAAAAAAGCCGACTACATCCGGGAAGATACCTTTACCGCGCCCGAGGAATCCTATTTTCACGGTGAGCCCTATGCCGTGGCAGCCCGGTTTGATGATGATGACTGTCTGGAGATCTGGATGCCCAACGGCGGACCCCACATGAAATCCAAACCGTTGTCCAATGCCTTCAAGATTCCACTGCACAAGATCAAGGTGCGAAAGATCACCATCGGCGGAGCATTCGGGGGACGGTCCGAGATCTGCCCGGCCGACTACATTTGTTCACTTCTGGCTAAAAAAACCGGTTGCCCGGTAAAGATCGTATTCACCCGTGAGGAAAACACCGTTGCCACCCGCCAGGGTCATGCCATGATCACCACACACAAAACCGGGGTGGACAAAGAAGGACGGGTGCTGGCCCGGGAAACCACCTGCTACATGGACGGCGGAGCGTATTCCTCCACCGGCCCCATTGCCACGTCCGTGCCGTTTCTTTCCATGGAACAGGCCTACCGCATGGGATCGGTGCGCTACAACGGATACCGGATCTACACCAACAAGCCCATCCGGGGAATGATCCGGGTCCACGGCCGGGGGTTTGCCTGCGGACTGGACACCCAGCTGGACATGATCGCCGAGCATCTGGGAATCGATCCGGTGGAGATGCGCCTGAGAAATTCCCGGCAGCAAGGGGAATTCACCAGCACCGGGTCCCAGGTCTGGTCCTGCGCCATGGACGAAACCATCAAAAAAGCGGCCGCCGCAGCCGGGTGGTCGGAGAAATTCGGCAAGCTGCCGCTGTTTCACGGCATCGGCATCGGTACCAATTCGGTACAGACCGGGTTTCCCATGGGAATCCGGGGCGGGTCCCAGTCCTTTATCAAGTTCAACGAAGACGGGGAAGCCACGGTGATGTCAGGAGTTGTGGACAACGGCCAGGGCAATGAAAACATGCTGGTCCAGATCGCTGCGGAAGAGCTGGGATTGCTGCCCGAGGATATCCACCTGGTATCGGCGGATACGGAAACCACCTCGTCGGATCCGGGGTCCTATTCCCAGGTGTCCACCTTTGTGGGAGGCCAGGCCGTGAAGAATGCGGCGGCCAACTGCCGCAAAAAATTGTTTAAGGTAGCGGCCAAGCTCCTGAAGACCGACCCGGCCAACCTAACCGCAAAAAACCGGATGATCCATGTGACCGATGATCCGGATAAATCCGTGTCCATCAAAAAGACGGTGCGGGTGGCCCTGCTCAATTTTACTTCCGTGAATGCGGAAGGCGGTTACTGGCCCAAAGTGGACATGAAGCGGGAATGGGTGTCCAACCCCTACGGACAGATGTGCGAGGCTTTTTCCTTCGGAACCACCATCATTGAGGTAAAGGTGGACCCGGACACCGGCCGGGTAACCGTGCTCAAGGCCGTGGCCTGCCAGGATGTGGGCAAAGCGCTGAATCCCCTGGTGCTGGAAGGACAGTTTGAAGGGTCGGTGGCCATGGGCGGGCAGGGAGGCATGCTCACTGAATACCATGACTGGCGGGAGGGGCGGTGCCTGAACCCCACCATGCTGGAATACAAGGTGCCCCTGGCCTGTGACATGCCCGAGATCGTCAATATCATCGTGGAATCCGTGGACCCGAAAGGTCCGTATGGCGCCAAGGAGGCTGGGATGTCCATTGCCATGTCTGCGGCCCAGGCCTATGCCGCGGCGGTTTCCAATGCCATCGGCGTGTACATGGACAGCTTTCCGTTGACCCCGGACAAGATCGTGGCGGCCATCCGGGAGAAGCGGCAGGCGGGGAAATGATTGGCAAGAAGCAAGAGATTCGCCCGACACTGGACATCGACAATCGCTTGAACAGCCGGAGTCTCCCAGTGTTGCCCTCTGACGGAGAGGCCAACACTGCGTTGCCCGCCGATTGTCCGTGATACTGAAATTTAGATAGTTGGAAGAATTAAAATCACATGGATGAAAAAGAAAACGATATGGCTGAAGCCGAACCGGTATACATGGTGGGCCATGCACCGTCTCTCAAAGACTGATCATCGTGATCAAAGGGCCGGGGAAATGGCCACAGGGTTGGCGTGCCGACTGTTCAGGGCTAATTTCCGGCGCCTGGTGATGCTGGAAACCGACATGCCCATGGCAGTCAGGCGGTGCGTGAGTTTCTGTGAGGCGGTGTATGACGGCGCTATCACGGTGGAAGGGATTACCGCCCGCCGGGCAGCGGCTGTTTTAGATATTTCCCGGATCTGGGGTGCCGGAGAAATTCCGGTGTTCCAAGATCCGGAGTGGGATGTGATTCCGGATCTTGGCCCCCAGGTGGTGATCGATGCCATTATTGCCAAGAAAAACCTGGGCACGGATATGGCGGAAGCCCCCTGGTCATCGGGCTGGGACCGGGATTTTCTGCCGGAGAGGATGTCCACTGTGTCATCGAGACCAACCGGGGTCATGATCTGGGCCGGATTATTGAAAAGGGGCCGGCCCAGGCAGATACCGGAGTTCCGGGCATCATCTGCGGGGTGTCGTTGGAACGGGTGCTGCGTGCCCCCTGTTCCGGTCTGTTCATTGCATCCTGTGCCATCGGAGATCTGGTGACAAAAGACCAGATCCTGGGACATGTGGACCAGATGCCGGTGACCGCTTCGATTGACGGCATGGTCCGGGGTCTGATCCGCAACAAAACCCGGGTCCCGGTGCGGTGCAAGATCGGAGATATCGATCCCCGGGGGGCTGGGGCATCCTGCAACACCATTTCAGAAAAGGCCAGAGCGGTCGGCGGTGCGGTGCTGGAAGCGATCCTGCACCGGTACAACCGTTGACAGATATCATGATTCAATTTTTTCATGTTTAGGAAAAATCTGTATGTTGACCCAAGCGTTCATTCCATACAAAGGGTATTATTCCTCACCGTTTTCCAGGTGGCAGGGCAGTTTTGCCACTCAGCATTCCATTGAGCTGGGGGCGGCCACGGCCAGGGCCTGGCTGGCATCCCGGGACATTGGCCCGGAACGTTTTGACTACCTGATCCTGGGAGCCACGGTGGGACAGCCCCATATTTTTTACGGGGGCCCCTGGGCGGCGGCAATGCTGGGAGCGGACACCATTTCCGGTGCCTGGCTGTCCCAGGCCTGCTCCACCTCCACCACCGCCGTTTTCCAGGCAGCCATGGGTATTGAGACTGGCAGTTTCAACTGCGTGTTCACCCTGATGACCGACCGGTGCTCCAACGGGCCTCATACGATCTGGCCCAATCCCGCCGGCCCTGGCGGCCAGGTGATCAGTGAAAACTGGGTCATGGACCAATTTAACCAGGATCCCTGGGCCGAAAACGCCATGATTCAGACCGCGGAAAATGTGGCAAAGGAAGCCGCCATCACCCGGGAACAGTGTGATGAGGTGGCGTTGATGCGGTTTTCTCAGTACCAGGATGCCTTGAAACAGGACCGGGCGTTCCAGAAAGAATACATGTTCCCGGTGACCCTGCAGAAGTCCAAAAAGAAAACCGTGACTGTGGAAGCCGATGAAGGGATTATGCCCACCACTGCCCAAGGTCTGGCAGACCTCAGGCCGGTGATGCCTGAAGGTGTCCACACCTTCGGGTCCCAGACCCACCCGGCGGATGGCAGCTGTGGCCTGATCGTGACTACAAAGGAACAGGCGGCCCGGATAAGCCATCATCCGGACCTGGATGCACAGGTGGTTTCCTATGGGTATGCCCGGGCCAAAAGGGGTTCATGGCCATGGCTGTGGTGCCGGCGGCGCAAATGGCTCTGGAAAAGGCAGGCATCACGATTCAAGATGTCGGGGTGATCAAGACCCACAATCCGTTTGCCGCCAATGATATTTTTTTGGCAGAACAGATGGGCATCGAACTTTTTGCCATGAACCACTATGGGTCATCCCTGGTGTTCGGTCATCCCCAGGCCCCCACGGCCGGGCGCCTGATCATCGAAGGCATTGAGGAACTGGTGTTGCGGGGCGGGGGATATCTGCTTTTTACCGGCTGTGCCGCCGGTGACACCGGTGCGGCCTTGGTGCTTAAAATTTAACCACAGGGGTTTCAGACGGGACGTTTTTAGGAAGGAGTCAGGACCTGCTTATGGGGGAATGGGAGGGTAACTATCCCGCAAGCTGTCAGGCCGGGTCTGATTCTGGTCGACTGTGAGGTTGTCCGGACCTCATCTTATATTTTAACAGGAGGGAACGGAATGCGTGCATTGATAATCGGCGGTGTCGGTGGAATGGGGCAGGGGGTTGCCCGGGACCTGGTAAAACAGGACAAAGTGAAACAGGTGATTCTGGCGGACCTGTACCCGGACCCGGGCCGTCTGTCAAAAAAGCTGCGTGAAAGTGATAAAACCATGCTGGTCAAAATGGATGTCAATGACCATGAGGCAATGGTCCAGGCGTTTAAAGAGATGGATGTGGTGATCAACACCGCCGGCCCGTTCTACAAGACCGCCGTGCCTGTGGCAAAAGCAGCGGTGGCCGCTAAAAAAACTACATCGATATCTGTGACGATTATGAAGGCACCCAAATCCTGTTTGAGTCGGAGATTGACCAGCTGGCAAAAGATGCCGGTATCACTGTGCTCACCGGCATGGGATCGGATCCCGGCACTAACAATGTGCTGGTGAAATGGTATGCCGACCGCCTGGATGAAGTGGACGAGATTTACCTTTACTGGGTGGTGAGCATTGCCGAACTGGCCGGGGCCGCCTGGGACCATTCCCTGCACATGACCCTGGGCAAGATCCCTCAGTATATCGACAATGAGCTGGTGTGTGTGGAAGGGGGCACCGAAGTGGTGGCGGAACAGTTTCTGCCTCCTCTGGGGGTCTGCCATGTGAGGTATGTGGGACATCCCCAGCCTTGACCCTGCCCCGGTACATCAAGGGGGTGAAAAACGTGATTATCAAGGGTGCCCTGATTCCGCTGTGGGTGGATGAACTGATTGCCGAGCAGAAATCCACCGGGCTATTGAACACGGAACCCGTTGATCTCAAAGGAACGCAGGTCACTCCCTATGACCTGGCCCTGAAGTTGTGGGAAAAGATTCCGGAAGGCCGGGACAACGGGCCTCAGTCATCGGGCCTCAAGGTGATCGTCAAGGGCCGGCGCGCTGACAAGAAAATCACCTACACGGCTGACATGGTGGGCCGCATGGCACCTGGCACAGGCTTGCCCGCATCGATTGCCGCATTGATGATGGATGACGGCTATGTCACGGCCAAGGGTGTGGTGGCGCCGGAAGGGTGTATCGACCCGGATGTCTTTTTGAAGATTTTTCTGGGCCGGGGGGCTAAAATCCACCAGAGCGAGAAAATTGAATCCATGTTTGTACCCGACAAATGAAAATGTGGCAGTCCCTTTCACAGAAATTGAGATGATAACAGGAGCGATGTCATGAAAGAAACACCCAGATTGAATATCAGCAAAAGCCTCGAATTGTTCGATCAGGCCTGCACCCTTGTGCCGGGCGGGGTCCTTGGGGCCAGAAAGCCCACGGATTTTATCAACGGAGAATACCCCATCTTTCTGGAATCCGGCAAAGGCTGCCATCTCACCGATGTGGACGGCAACGAATTTGTCGATTTTCTGTGCGGATACGGGCCCATTATCCTGGGGTACCGGGAGGAAGAAGTGGACCGGGCCGTGTATGACCAAATCAGCGGCAAGGGGTTTTGTTTCACTTTGACCCAGCAGTTTCAGAACCGGCTGGCAAAAAAGATCCGTGAACTGGTGCCTTCCGCGGAAATGAGCATTTTTCTGAAAACCGGGTCAGACGCCACCACGGCAAGCATCCGCATCGCAAGGGCCCATACTGGCAAGCACAAGGTGATGCGGTGCGGGTATCACGGCTGGCATGACTGGTGCGTGGAAATGAAGGGTGGGATTCCGGCAAAATATTATGAGGATGTATTCGAGTTCCAGTACAACCGCCTGGATCAGCTGGAACAGCTCATGACCGAGCACGGAGATGATACCGCCGCTGTCATCATGACCCCCTTTGGCCATCCCAATCATCAGGAGATGCAGGTCCCGGCCCCGGGATTTCTGGAAGGGGTCAAGGAGATCGCCCATCAATACGGGACGGTTTTGATCTATGACGAGATCCGTACCGGGTTCCGGGTGTCCATGGGCGGGGCCCAGAAGTACTATGACGTCACCCCGGACATCAGCGTGCTGGGTAAGGCCATTGCCAACGGCTACCCCATCTCCGTGGTCACGGGCAAACAGGGGATCATGACGGCCGCATCCCACAAGCTGTTCATCTCCTCCACGTTCTTTCCCAACAGCGATGCATTTGTGGCGGCCCTGAAAACCATTGAAATTCTGGAACGGGACAAGGTGCTGGAAGATATCTGGCAAAAGGGGAAAACGTTCATGGCCGGGATCCAGCAATCCATCGACATCCATAAAGTGGGGCGAAACTCACCGGCATTCCACCGATGTTTACATCACCTTTGACAAGGGTGAAGATGGGACCTACAAAGACAAACGCACCGATTTCTATACCCAGCTGATCCGGAAGGGGTTTTTTTCACCCCGTTCCACCATGCCTACATCTCATTCCGCCACACCCAGGCGGATCTGGATCTGGCCCTGATCGCCATCGATGAGTCCCTGGCGTTCGTCAAGGCGAAATATCAGTAAGCCCCTCATAAAAACAATGGTGATGATGATACCGGTACCCATTCCGAAAGAAAGCGATTTTTTCGGAATGGGTGCTGACCATGATTTTTCAGCCGGTTTCTAAAAATATTTTAACGCTGTTTTGCCGGCGCCTCTAAATGCTTTGAAGAGCAACCCCTTGTATTTCAGAATAAAATAAGCCATTACATGGACAAGGCAATCGGCCGAAGTAAGTAGTTTTACTTATCAAAATTAAGGGTTTTCCCGAATTGACACGGCAGGCTGGGTGTCGTAATCATGAGGTATCCTGAGTGGGAGCATCCCGAAAACCCCAATAAAACCACCAGGTAACGGCCTTAATAAATGCGTCTGGCGGGCATTCATATCCCTCCAAACCATCCTTCCAAAAACGCACCCAGACGCAAAGCCGGCTTCCGGATTCCCCTTTCCGGAAGCCGGATCCTTTTTTATCAGGCTTTATTGGAGACCGGGAATGATAATTCTGGAATCATCTGATTTTTTCTGCTCCGCCTCCATTTTTTTGAACTGCTCAATCACCTTTTGCGTTTCCGCTTCCATGGCCTGAGGAAATACCTCCATCGCCTGATCCAGTGTCACGCCTTCCAGCCTGGCCTGGATTGGTACCGGGCCGTGGGGGGTGCCCAGTTGGGTGTTCCCCACATAAATGGCTTCTCTGGAAGGATCGTCTGATCCGTCCGGATGAATCGGGGTTAATTTTTGGATACTGGCAATTTTCAGATCCGTGACGGTTTCTTCACGATACAGGTTTGTTTTATCTACCTGAAAATCGATATTGATGGGTCTGCCGCTGTTGCCGCTCATGATGTCTCCTGAGAAAAATTTATAAATATAATAAAAAAAATCGGCTGTTTTGTCCGGGAGAACCCGTGTCAGAGGGTTGGCCTTGTTGATCACGTTGGCGGCTCCCCGGAATATGACTGCGCTCAGCAGCAGGGTGTCTCCTTTGATCATGCGAGGATCAGGCAGGCGGTGCCCGGAGAAAAAATGTCGATTATGGTTCTGGGTTATACGTGAATGAAGCTCAAAAATCCAGGGTTTATATACCGGATTTCCCTCCTTTTTTTGTCGGCGGTTTTTTTCAGACCTGTTGCAATCTTCCATATTTGCCTTATTGTAATATTAAGGTGGTTTAAAAACTGACCTTTGATACGAGTAAAAAAATGCCGGGAGGTAACTTATGGCAGATTTAACGAATATACAAACAAGAGAGTGCTGCATTCGGGAAAAAAATCGTCTGGTCAGAGCACTCCGAAAATGTGATTCAACGACTGAAAATCCGGAAGAGCGGCATCAATGTTATCGATCGGCCGCATTAAAAAGCGGCTCAAATTCCAGGAAGTGCTTGATTTCCGCTTAATAACCGGCACGGCCAGAGTAACGTTGGCTACAACAAAACATGAGAGGTTTGACCATTTGTAACGCTATGAAATAATGATGTTTGCTAACTTTTTATATAAAACAAGGAGGGATTTATGACAACCTATACCTGTAAAACCTGTGGAAAAATTTCCTCAGAAGAAGGGCATTTGTGCGATCCCACCGATGCCGGCAAGGTCTACACCTGTTCCAGCTGCGGTCAGCAGGCAAAAAAGAAAAACACCTGTGCAAACCCGAGGTGGCGAAATTTGAATATTTCTGCGGCGGTTGCGGCAGGGGCGCGGTGAGTAAAAATCAGTTGTGCGATCCTCATCCGATCACCTAGCCGGGCATCTGATTTTTAACGGTAGATTCAAAGATAAAGGGCTGTCAGCTTTCGAGCGGACAGCCCTTTTTGTGCGTAACGGTCAGGAAGACTCTTAAAAAAAATACTTATGCCAGTCCGGTTGTCTCATCTATGCCCAGGTGAATGTTCATGCATTGGACGGCTGCGCCGGAGGCCCCTTTCCCCAGGTTGTCGATCCGGGTGATAACAGCCATTTTCTCCTGATTGCCGAAAATAAATAGATCTGCCCGGTTGGTGTCGTTGCATGCCTGAATATCAAAAAAACCCAGATCCAGACCGGTTTCATCATTAAAGGGATGCACCCGGAGAAATGGTTCATTCCGGTAGAAATCCTGAAGCACCTGCAGGATGTCTGGCGGCGTTACTTTGCGGATCAGAAGATGCGGATGAATGAACACAGTTACCGCCAGACCCTTGTAAAAACCGGCGACCACCGGAGTGAAGATGGGTTCTGAGGTGAGACCGGCCCTGGTTTTCATTTCCGGAAGATGCTTATGGACCAGGCCAAGGGCGTAATGGCGGGGGCTGTCCAGTTTGGGGGTGTGATGTTTTTCATAAGCGGCAATGAGTTTTTTGCCCCCTCCGCTGTAGCCGGTGATGGAATAGCAGCACACTGGATAGTCCGGGGGCATGATTCCGGTCTCAATCAATGGATGGACCCCCAGTAAAAATGCGGTGGCATGGCATCCGGGGTTGGCGATACGTTTGGTTTTTCGTATCAGATCCCGCTGACCGGGCCCTAATTCCGGCAGTCCATAGACCCAGTCCGGATGGGTTCGAAAGGCGGTGCTGGTATCGATAATGCAGGTATCCGGATTGGTGGCCAGGGAGGCGGATTCCCTGGAGGCTACGTCCGGAAGACACAGAAATGTGACATCTGACTGATTGATCAGTTTTTGTCTTTCCTGAGGGGCCTTGCGAAGGGCCGGATCGATCTCCAGCAGATCAATGTCATTTCGAGAGGACAGATAATCGAAAATCTGCAATCCGGTGGTGCCTTCCCGGCCGTCTACAAATACCTTGTACGTCATGACCTTTCCTTTTTTTCGTCGGTTTGTGAGCCGATGGGTTTCTCTTTGATACATCTTATACGTATTCCAAATCGAAAAATAAACCCAAAGTTGAATGAAACAACATGATTCCAGTTCATTTGAAATCATTGAAATCCGGGATCTGTTCCTGTATATTTAAAACAGTCGGTTGTGAACGGGAGGTGTGGCAAAAGTTCCTGTGGCGGCCATATCCTGATCTTGTACTCTGTTTGAAAGGAAAATTTCCATGAAAAAAATATTTCTTGTGATTGTGGCCGGACTGGGAATCCTGATGCTTCTGGCGGTAGTTGCCGCCGGGATCGCTTTGAACCTGGATCCGAATCGGTACAAGGACTATGTCGCAGCTAAAGTCAGCCAGCAATTGGGGCGGACCTTTGAGATCCGGGGCGATCTGAAAATGGCCTATTACCCCTGGCTACATCTGGAGATGTCACAGGTGTTTCTTGAAAACGCCCCGGAGTTTGATGAGGCGCATATGCTGGAAGCCGATCATATCATGGTCCGGGTCAAGACATTGCCGCTGCTCATAAAACAGATTGAGATGGATACCATCGTGCTGGAGGGGATGCGTGTCAACCTGGGGAAAGACAAGACCGGTGTTCCCAACTGGGAGGGGCTGGGGGGGCTTCTGATGACCGCGAAACAGACAGGAAATCGGACAAACCGTCCGCACCATCGCTGGGAAAGGGGTTGATCTGAAAACCTGGCGGTGCTTCTGAACGGCGGGGTGCGCATCCAGAATACGGATTTGAGTTTTGACGACCGGTCCGCCGGAAAAAATACATGGTGTCGGATTTGAACCTGACCACGGGCAGGGTGGTGCCGGGCGATCCGGTGGAATGTATCCTTACGTTTAATGCTGCGGGCACTTCCCCGGAAATATCCGGAAACGCCACTTTAAAAGGCTCAGTTGTGTTTGATTTGAATTCCGACCGGTACCAGATCGACCCGTTGTCATTCAGGGCGCAACTGGCTGGACCGGTTCTGGGTGGCCGTGCGGCGGATCTGGATTTGACCTGCCGGGTGGAGATGGACCTGCCCCAGGACACGGTGTCTGTCAAAAACCTGAAAGCTTCGGGACTGGGGACCGATATCATTGGGACCATCCTGCTGGGGAATGTCGGATCTGCCATGCCCCGGGTCGACCTGGATTTGGATGTCGCCGGCAAAGACCTGGCTCTGCTGTTCAAAATCATTGAAGGGGAAGGGCTGTCAGCCCAGCTGGCAAGCTTTTCGGACCGGTCGTTTGATCTGACGGCAAAAGTATTGGCAGACATGTCTCTGGGTACGGTGTCCATACCCGATGTCCGGATGAATCTGCTTGGGGCTTCTATCAAAGGGGATGTCCAGGCAAAAAGAGTTCAGACCAAAACGCCGTCGATCAAGGGGAACATCACTGCCGGAGGCCCGGATCTGCGACCCTGATGCAGGTGGCCGGCAAGATGGCTGGTGAATCCCGGTTATCGGACTTAGGTTCACAACTGTCCCGCATCCCGCAGAAAAAATTTCATGCGGACATGGCCGTGGACATGGACCTGGAACAAGGCAGGGTCCTGGTGCCGAATCTAGATATCGCGGCATTGGGTATCACGCTCAAAGGCAATGTCGCCGCCAGCCGCCTTAATGCTGGTGATTCGGATCTGGCCGGGGAAGTGGTTCTGGAAGGAAAGGATCTGGGCCGGTTGCTAAAGGCTCTGAATCAAACGAATCCGGGCGATCTGCTGGATACCGTTACCGGACGGGTGCGGTTCAATGGACACAACCAGAACCTGACACTGGACCCTTTGAACGTTCGCCTGGGGCTTGCCGGTAAAAAGACTCCCAAAGCCCCGGTATTTGTGACGTTGGATGCGCCGGTTCAATGGCAGATGGACCCGCAGAAGCTGAATGTGCCGTCCTTTTCAATTTCAGGGCTGGATTTGGCAGTCTCCGGCAGCCTGACGGCGGAAAATATCCGGACGTCGCCTGAATTCAGCGGCAGTGTTGCTGCAGCCCCGTTCAACCTGCGGCAGCTGGCGAAAAACTGGCTATCGTCATGCCGGAAACCTCGGATGACCGGGTGTTTCAGAAAGTGGGCCTTGAAACTTCGTTTGCCGGTTCCGCCACCGATCTCCGGCTGATCGGCCTGACCGGGATTCTGGATGATACAAAACTGAACGGAAATATGGCGGTAAAAAATTTTTCAGATCCGGATGTCACACTGGATCTGGCGGTTGACCAGATCAATGTGGACCGGTATCTGCCGTCGTCCGGCCCGGATGCCAAAGGAAAAAAACAGGCTTCCAGGCCTGTGTCACCGGAAACGGTGGCAGCCGGTGCGGGCACAGAGATTTCTGCAGCTCAGCTGCGGGCCCTGAAAATCAACGCATCCCTGGCTGTCAAAGATCTGGTCGTTTCCGGGGCATCCTTGTCCGATGTCCAGGCAAAACTGACGGCAAAGGATGGGATCATTGATGCGGCTCCCTTGTCTGCGAAGCTTTACAGCGGGATCTATGATGGAAAAGTGAGGTTGAATGCCGCAGGAGATATTCCTGAAATTACAATAGATTCGACATTGAAAGGCATTGAAGTGGAACCGCTGCTGGCGGATATGACGGGCAAGGCCATGATCCGGGGCACCGGAGATGTGACCACAGCCCTGACTACCCGGGGAATCACGGTGGATGCCATGAAACAGCAACTGAACGGCAATTTGTCTTTTTCGTTTAAAAACGGGGCGGTCAAGGGATTCAATGTGGGGAAATTTTTGCGCAGCCTCAAGTCTCTGCGGGACAACCGGGCTTTTTCCATTTCGGAAAAGAGGAAACCGATTTACGGAACTTACCGGAAACCCGGTGGTGACCAACGGGGTGGTGGCTCTGAATGATCTGTCCGGAAAATCCCCGGCATTGCGGGTGTCAGGGACCGGTACCATCGTTGATATCATCCGGGAAACCATTGACTACAAAGTCGTCATCACGGTGGTGGAAACATCCAAAGGCCAGGCCGGCAAGGACCTTGCCGAGCTTGCCGGGATTCCCGTTCCCATCCATGTCAAAGGGCCGCTGACAGATCCGGCGATCCAGCCGGATATTAAGGGCGCGATCTCATCAATTCTCACCGGCACGTCCCCTGAGGCTGTGGAAGAGTTGAAACAGAGTGTGGAAAAGGAGTTGGGGCGGTTTTTAAAAAAGCTTTCCAACTGAAGCGGGCGCACGGTGATTGAATTTAGCCCTCTCGGTTATGCCGGGGATTTATAGGTGTTTAACAAAAACGACGCGATCATGAGAAGGCAAGGACAATGAAATACGGGGCATCCAGTTTCCCAATCAAGCCGGTATGTGACGAAATAAAAAAAGTGGCGAAGATGGGGTTTGATTATTTTGAGCTGTCCATGGATCCGCCGGAAGGACACTGGACCCGAATCCGGGAGTTGGAAAACCGGATTGCCGCCACCCTGAAAGACACCGGCTTACCGGTGATCTGTCATCTGCCTTGTTTTGTGTATACGCCGGATCTGACACCGGCCATCCGCAAGGTATCTGTGGATGAAATGATGCATTCCCTGGATGCGGCAGCGGATCTCAAGGCAGAAAAAGCGGTGCTACATCCGGGGTATATCACCGGCATGGGGGTGTTTGCCATGGATGCGGCAAAAAATATGCCCATGAAGGGCTGACCGCCATTGTGGCCCATGCTGACAGCCTGAATCTGCCGCTGTGTTTTGAAAACATGTTTCCTGCGTATCATCTGTTTTATGAGCCGGTGCCTTTTGAAGACCTTTTCAAAGAATTTCCCGGAATGAAAATGACCCTGGATACCGGACATGCCAATATCGGTGATCCGGAACAGACACGGCTGGCACAGTTTGTGAGCCGGCTGGGGCCGCATATCGGTCATGTACATGTGAGTGATAATTTCGGAAAAGAGATGATCATCTGGCCGTGGGAAAAGGAACCATTGATTTTTCTTCCCTGGTGTCATCCCTTATACAGGCCGGATATGATGACACCATCACATTTGAGGTGTTTTCGCCGGATACCGGTGATCTGATCAAAAGCCGGGAACGCATTGAATTCCTTTTTTCAGACCGGTGATCCTTCATGGATATCCATAGATTGCACCATGTCTTACCGGTTTATGAGGATTTTTTCAATAAACCGACAAAAGGAAGGCATACCAGGGTGAACCCGCCGAGCAATGCGAAACCTAAACTGAACCGGCCGCTTCCGCCAGAATGCCGATACCGAAAGGCACCAGCCGGATCCCAGAAAATGGGCCAGGGGCACCACCACGGAAACCGCCACCGGGCGGATCTGCGGGGTAGTGGCCATGGACATGACGGCAAAACACAAAGGGAATATACAGACCCCGGCCCCGGCCTGGAGAATCAGGGCCAGACAGATGCCGGATTCCGGCAGCCATCCCATGAAAAGGGTTCCCAGTGCACTGAAAAACAAGGCCCCTAAAATGATTTGCCGGGGCCCGAATCGATCGGCCAGCCATCCGCCGGCCAGGGGCATACCAAATGCCACGATTCTGGAGACCGCCAGCATCGTGTTGGTGGTTGCCGGATCAATCCCCTTGTCAAACACCAGAAACAGGGGCAGAATCACGAATACGCCCTGATTCAGTCCCATTCCCAGAATGAAGAGCACCGCGATCACCAGGATGGTCGGGGTGTGGAACAGGGTGGAAAAGATGCGGAGATTGGGCGGGTCTGTCCGGTCCATAATGCCTTTTCCCCGGAAAGCATAGGCGATTGAAAGCCCCAGGCAGGCAGTTCCGTAGACCACCAGGACCATCCGCCAGGACAGGTTCCAGGCTGTAAACAAAGACACAGCCAGAGGCGCAACAATATAAGCCAGATTCGGGGCCAGCTGGTGAATCCCCAGCACTTTTCCCCAGTGATGCCGGGACACCAGCCCGGTCAGGCTGGCCACCCCGGAAGGCAGATAAAATCCGCCGGCAAGGCCCAGGCAGACCATGCCCGCCTGGAGCATGAGGACCCCCTGGCTGGCAGCGGCGGTCAGCAGGCTGGCCCCGACCGCCATTCCGGAAGCCGCAATCAAATGCCGGTGGCTGAACCGTGGGGTTAAAAGATGGAACAAAACAGGCTGGCGCAATACCCGGATGAAATCAGGAAAAAAAGACCACCGGCCTGGCTGTGACTTAAAGCCAGGTCGGTCTTGATACCGGGAAGCAGCGGCGCCATGCCCAGCCGGGACAGCATGTTGAAAAAGAAAATACCGGTGAGAAAGATAATGGGATTGAGCTGGCCCCGGGGCCGCGTGTCTGGTTCCGGTCTTTCCCGGACTTCTTTTTCAGATTCAATGGACATGTTCCGGATGCTTTCGTTTCAGATTTTTTAGGGTACATATTATCCCAAACCAGTGGAATGTAAACAGCCCGAAACAAAAATATGGCCAAGAAAATAATAAATGGGTTGACAATGAAAACGGGATTATTAAAATATTAGGTCTTTCGATCTGACACAAATTATCCAAACGGAGATGAAACCATGAGGGTCATTGTCGTCGGCGGCGGCTGGGCCGGGTGTGCTGCAGCCGTGAGTGCCAAAAAACAGGGCGCGGACGTGGTTCTGGTGGAGCGCACCGACATGCTTCTGGGGACCGGGCTTGTGGGCGGCATCATGCGGAACAACGGCCGGCTTACGGCCACTGAAGAACTCAAGGCCATGGGAGGCGGAGATCTGTTTCCCGTGATCGAATCCAATTTTCTTCACAAAAACATCACCTTTCCGGGACACCTTCATGCATCCCTGTATGATGTGTCCACCATGGAACCAAAATTAGGCGGTTTCTGGAACATGCCGGAATCCATATTGAAACCGGGTGTCGGATCACGGATGTGGAGATGGACAAAAAACGGATTACTGCGGTTGTGGGAAAACAAACAAAAAACAAGGTCCGGTTCAAGGGGGATGGGTTCATCGAAACCACCGGTACGGCCGGGCCTCCGGCCAATTGCGCCAGGCATGGCAATGGATGCGCCATGTGCGTTCTCAGATGTCATTCCTTTGGGGGGCGGGTCAGTATCGCCGCCAAAGCGGGCGTGCGGAAATGAACGGGAGGAAAGGGGATCAGATCGGGGCGGTGAGCGGATCCTGTAAACTGCATAAAGAATCCTTGTCCCCGGACTTGCTGAAACAGCTCAATACCACCGGGGTTGCGGTCATTCCCTTAGATGAACACCTGCGCATGACCGGCAAACTGTCATTGAAAGCCTGCCAGCAGTATGCCATTGCAGATTTTGAACAAAATGTGATTCTGCTGGACACCGGCCATGCCAAGCTGATGACCCCATTTTTCCCGCTGGAAGCGCTCAGGAAAATTTCCGGATTGGAAAACGCCCGGTTTGAAGACCCTTATGCCGGCAGCACGGGCAACTCCGTGCGGTACATGGGCATGTCCCCCAGAGATGACGCCCTGAAAGTGACCGGTGTGGACAATCTGTTTTGTGCCGGTGAAAAGGCCGGGCTCATGGTGGGGCATACCGAAGCCATCTGTACCGGTGCCCTGGCCGGGGTGAATGCAGTCCGGCAGGTGCAGGGAAAAACAACGCTGGTGCTCCCGGAGGAATCGGTGATCGGAGATGCCGTCACGTATGTCCGGCAGCAGATGCAGACACCGGAAGGCCTGGGGCTCAAGTTTACCTTTTCAGGGTCAGTGCTGTTTGACCGGATGAAAGAGAAAAACAGGTATGAGACTGACCCGGCGTGATTGACGACCGGGTGGAAAAACCGGTCTGAAAAATATTCTGGCATCCATCCGGGACTGGTAGCTGTCTCAGGGACCGTCCTGTCGGAATGGAGAGATAAAATCATATTAATAAACGTCAGACATGAAGGAGGGGCAATGAAAAAGTGGGGATGTGTATTACTGGCGGCAGTATGGATGGGGATCTTATTAACGGGGTCTGCCTGGGCAAAAGCCGGGCAGGTGACCATTGCTTTGGGGTCCGAACCCACCACCCTGGATCCTCAGATCAGAGAGGACGGGGGGAGCGGGCCGTGAACGACAACATCTATGACACCGTGCTTGCCCGGACCTCGGCAGGGGATTTGATCCCGTCTCTGGCTGCGGAGATGCCCAAACTCGTGTCAGCCGACACCTGGGAGGTGACGTTGCGGCCCGGCATCCTTTTTCACAACGGCGAACCCATGAACGCCGATGCAGCGGTCTACAGTATAAAACGGGTGATCGATCCGGAGTTCAATTCCGAACAGATTTCGTTCTTCTCCACCATCAAGAATGCCAAAGCCACCGGTGATCTGACCCTGCACGTGATCACGAATGGACCGGATCCCATTCTGCCTTCCCGGCTCTACTGGCTCAAGGTGGTGCCCCCGGTGCATTCCAAAGATCCCGGATTTGCTGAAAAACCGGTGGGTACAGGCCCTTACCGGTTCGTGGCCTGGCAGAGGGGCCAGCATATCGACCTGGAACGTAATGATGATTACTGGGGAGGTGCCCCGCAGATCACATCGGTCAGATACCGGTTTATCGAAGAGCCCGGTACAAGGCTGGCCGGTCTCATGGCAGGTGAATTCGACCTGATAACCAACCTGTTGCCTGAGTTCACCAGCCATGTGCCCAAGTCGGTGAATGTGCTGGGGCTGGAACATCCGATCATCATTCTCAATGCGGACAGCGGCATCACAAAGGACTTGCGGGTTAGACAGGCATTAAATTATGCAGTGAGCAAAACGGCACTGGCCAACGGCCTGTTCGAAGGCTATGCCCAGGTGGCTCAGGGCCAGCTGTTGAGCCCCTCGTTTTTCGGTTACAATGATGAGGTCAATGCCTATCCTTATGATCCGGATCAGGCAAAAAAACTGATTGAGGAGGCCGGGGTCAAGGGACAGACCATCGAACTGATCGGCACCAGCGGCCGGTGGCTTAAAGACCGGGATCTGGTGGAAGCCGTGGCCGGCTACTGGCAGCAGGCAGGTCTGAATGTCAATGTGCGGATTTTTGAATTCAATGAATATCTCAACCGGTTGTTTGACCGAAAGACAAGGGCCGACGCTATTTTTGTGGTGTCTTCCAACGAACTGCTGGATGCGGACAAAAGCTTTTCCGCTTATTATAAGGCTGGCGGCGTGGGCGCGTCCAACAATGACTCGACACTGGCCTCGCTGATCGATGCGGCCCGGTCCGAGACCGATGAGCAGAAACGGAAAGGCCTGTATCACCAGGCCGTCAAAAGGGCGCATGACCTGGCCTATTTTGGTGGTTGCTGAATATTGAGGATATCTATGGAATGAGCCAGCGTCTGGAATGGCCGGGACGGGTGGATGCGCGGCTGTTGATTAAGGAAATGACATGCCAGTGATTTCTGTCATCCGTTTCTTTGACGGGATGGGGCAACCGCCTTGGGGGTCTGATAAAATGGGAAAGACCCCATAAATGGGCCGGTTTATTTACAAACGGCTGATCCACGGTCTGATCGTGATCCTGGGGGTGACCGTCATCGTGTTCGTGGTGACCCGGATGGTGGGAGACCCGGTTCAGGTGATGCTGCCTCTGGAATCCACCCCGGAACAGCGGGCTGCCTTTGAACGGAAACTGGGACTGGACCGTCCCATTCCCGTTCAATTTGTGGAGTTCATGGGCAAGATGGCCCGGCTGGATTTCGGCGAATCCCTTTGGCAGAAACGGCCGGCCATGGATATCGTGTCTGAGAAGCTGCCCATGACCTTCCTTTTGACTGCTGTAGGTATTGGTTTTGCTTGTGTCATGGCGATACCCTTAGGGATTATTGCGGCCCTGCGGCCCGGCGGGGTGGCGGACCGGGTCACGGTGTTCGGCAGTCTGCTGGGGCTGTCCGTGCCCCAGTTCTGGCTGGGACTGCTGTTCATCGTGGTATTTGCGGTACAGTTCAAGATCCTGCCCACCTCGGGGGCAGGTGCGCCAACTCATATTCTTCTGCCGGCCCTGACCATGGGGCTGCCCACTCTGGCCCGGCTGGTGATGCTGGTGAGATCCTCCATGATCGACGAGCTCAACCGGCAATACGTCAAGACCAGTTTCGCCAAGGGACTGCCCTTTGTCCGGGTGGTGGGGTTGCATGCCTTGCGCAATGCCGGCCTGCCCATCATGACCCTGGTGGGATGGGAAGTGATCCGGTCCATTGCCGGATATTCCGTGGTGGTGGAGACTGTGTTCGCCTGGCCGGGTATCGGATTGACCGCGATTCAGGCCATTGAAAGAGAAGACCTGATTCTGATTCAGGCCATTGTGTTTACCGCGGCCGTGTGTGTGGTATTGATCAACATTGCCATGGATTTTCTCTACAAACTCATCGATCCGAGACTGAAACTGACATGACACAGCCCCGAACCGATACCCTGGAACAGGCGTTGGCGCAAAATCGGTTTGAATGGTGGGACAGCCTTTGTGAACTGGGCCGGGAACTCAAGCGGGACAAACCCGGATTGATCGGTGTGATTTTGGTCACGGTGCTGGTACTTATGGCGGTGTTTGCCCCTTATATCGCACCCCATGATCCGGCGGCCCAGGACTTGACTGCCCGGCTGGCCCCGCCGGTGTGGTATGACAAAGGGTCTTGGAGCCATATTTTGGGCACGGACCATCTGGGGCGGGATGTGCTGTCCCGGTCCGTTCACGGTGCCCGGGTCTCGCTGTGGGTCGGAGCGGCCGTGGTGCTGTGTGCCGGCGGTTTCGGCGTGATCATGGGATTGATGGCCGGCTATCTGGGGGCCGGACGGATGCGTTTATCATGCGGTGGATCGATACCCAGGTGGCGTTTCCCGGGCTGCTGCTGGCCTTGATTATTCTGGCGGTGATCGGTCCCAGTCTTACCACGGTGGTGGTGGTGCTCTCCTTGAACGGGTGGATGGTGTACGGCCGGATGACCCGCAGCGCAGTACTGTCCATCCGGCAGTCCCCGTATGTGGAGGCAGCCGAAGTGGTGGGATGCCGGTGGCCCCGGATCCTCTTCCGCCATATTCTGCCCAATCTCACCTCTCCGCTGCTGACCCTGGGAATCCTCGAATTCGCCCGGATCGTTCTGGCGGAAGCGGCTTTGTCGTTTTTGGGACTTGGGATTCAGCCGCCGGCCACGTCCTGGGGACTGGATGTGGCCATGGGTAAAAATTACATGTTCATGGCCTGGTGGCTGGTGACCATTCCCGGATGCGCCATTGCCGTCACCGTGCTGGCCATCAATCTGGTGGCTTCCTGGCTGCGGCTCATCTCCGATCCTCAGGAGCGGGAGAAGCAGTTCGCCCGGCATATGGCCGGGGTTATGCGCAAAAATCTGCATGCCAGCCTGCAAAAAGAAAAAGCGGCGGGGGTATCATGACTGCATTCAAAAACGCACCGCTGCTGGAGGTGCGGGACCTGGTGGTCAATTTCTATACCCGGGGCGGTGTGGTTCAGGCGTCCCGGGGGGTCAGTTTTCAGGTGGAATATGGCCAGACCTTAGGAATCGTGGGGGAATCCGGTTCCGGTAAAAGCGTGGCGGTCCAGGCGGTCATGGGATTGATTTTCACTCCCGGGCATATCGAAGGGGGCGATATCCTGTTCAAGGGCCGGTCCCTGCTGGATCCGGCCGGCAGAAAATTTGTCCGCCAGGTCAGGGGCAAAGAAATCGCCATGATTTTTCAGGATCCCATGACCTCATTGAATCCGGTATTCTCCATAGGAACCCAGATCACTGAGGTGCTGCGCCATCACCTGGGCATGACCAAAGAGAAGGCCCGGCACCGGGCCATGGAATTGCTGGATATGGTGGATATCAATGCGCCTGAAAAACGCCTGAAACAATATCCCCATGAAATGTCCGGGGGCATGCGCCAGCGGGTGATGATTGCCATGGCTTTGGCCTGTGAACCCCAGCTGATTATCGCAGATGAGCCCACCACGGCACTGGATGTGACCATTCAGGCCCAGATTCTGGAACTTTTGGCCGACCTGCAGCAGCGGCTGAACGTGTCCGTGATCCTGATCACCCATGATCTCGGGGTGGTGGCCCAGCTCTGCCACCGGGTGGCGGTGATGTATGCCGGCCGGATCGTGGAAGTGGGAGATGCGGACCACGTGTTTGCATCTCCGGTGCACCCCTATACCAAAGGATTGATCCGGGCGACTCCCCGTCTGGATGTGGTGACCAAAAGAATGGTGTCCATTGACGGAGTACCTCCGGATCTGATTTCCCCGCCAAGGGATGCGCGTTTTCCCCCGGTGTGAGCAGTCCGGAAAAGGGTGTTCGCGGATGCAGCCACTGATCGCACTGGGAGATGACCGCCATGTTTCCTGCTGTTGTGCGGCAAAGGAAATTGTCGAATGACCGGTCAGATATTCAATGGGGCCACCGATTCGTCCCTGGTGACGGTCAGGGACCTGAGCGTACTGTTTGATGCTGGCCGGGCCGGGTTTTGGGGTCGAAAACGGTTGACCGTGCATGCCGTTCAAAACGTGAGTTTTGACATTCACCCCGGAGAGACCCTGGGGCTGGTGGGGGAATCCGGTTCCGGCAAAAGTACCACCGGACGGGCTATCCTGGGCCGGATTCCGGTGACCGGCGGGCAGATCTTTTTTCAGGGCAAAGAGATCACCCATGCCGGAAATAATCAGGTGCGGGAATTGAGCCGGGATATGCAGCTGGTGTTTCAGGATCCCTATGCCAGCCTGAATCCCCGCATGAAAATTATCGATATTGTGGCAGAACCCCTTTTGGTGCATGGCGTGGTCAAAAATACAAAGGCAGCGGCCGAAGAAGTGGCCCGGCTGCTGGAACTGGTGGGCCTTCCCCGGATGCCGGGGCCCGGTATCCCCATGCCTTCAGCGGAGGCCAGCGCCAGCGGGTGGGCATCGCCCGGGCCCTGGCCTTGAAGCCCCGGTTCATCGTGGCGGATGAGCCGGTCAGTGCCCTGGATGTGTCCATCCGGGCCCAGGTGGTGAACCTGATGCAGGATCTGCAATCCCAGTTCGGCCTGTCATACCTGTTCATCGCCCATGACCTGGCAGTGGTCAGGCATATCTCCCACCGCATTGCCATTATGTATTCCGGCAACATTGTTGAACTGGCGGAACGGCATTTGATCTATGATTCCCCAGTTCATCCCTATACCCGGGCCCTATTGTCCGCCGTGCCGGTGCCGGACCCCCGGTTCAACGGGCCCGTCAGCGCATCACCTGCCCGGGAGAGCCGCCCAATCCCCTGAACCCCCCAGCTGGATGCCGGTTTCAGTCCCGGTGCCCGCATGTGACCCGGACCTGCCGGGATGCAGCCCCGGTGCTGACTCAACGTCAGCCAGGACAGATGGCGGCCTGCTGGAACTGCTGATAGTTTTTTGAGTAATAATCGACTTACGTTTTGCAACAAGAGATACCTCATCGGATTTATCATGAACAAAGCGTATTCCGGCAGTGAATTGGCCGGCATTCATACAAATATAATGGAGAGGAATGGAAATGAAGAAACGATCACTTAAGTTCAAAATGATAATTGGAGGAACACTGGCGGTAGTGATTCCGGTTTTGTTTATCGGCACACTTTCAATCGTCAAGACCTATGGCACATTCATAAATCAGGGAAAGCACCAAATTCAACAAATCGCAAAAGATCTGTCGAACATGGTTGAAATAAGCATTGAACAAGAGCTTAAACTGGCTGGACAGATGGCGATAACCCCCGTGGTGATCAATGCTGCGGCCAAGGTCCTGGAATCAGGAATAGCACAGGCCCAGGCGGAAGTGAGCGCATTGGATGATTTTTTGTAACACTGTACCAACAGATCGGCAAAGGTTATGACATTATGTTTGTGTTGGATACAGATGGATCTGTTATTTCCGACAGTACTGGTGGGACTCATCGGGTCAAAGGCACCTCTGTGGCAGCCAGGGATTATTTCCAGGAAGCAAAGATGGGGAAAATAAGTATCGGTTCTCCAGCCCGTTCCAAATCCAGCGGCAATCCTGTATTTTTTATCGCAGTGCCTGTAAAGAATTTATCCGGTCAGGTGATAGGTGTTTGTGGATCTGCGATTAAGCTGGATTCACTATCTGATCAAATAACCCAGATAAGACTTGGGGAGACAGGATATCCGTTTATGGTTGACGAAAAGGGTATTCTCATCGCGCATCTGGACAAAGAGATTATATTTGAGAACGATATTACCCAAATGGAAGGCATGAGCCGACTTTCAAGACGAATGCTGGCGAGGGAAACCGGTGTTGAGGAGTACCAATTCAAGGGAGTTGATAAAATCGCTTGTTTTGCGTCAGTGCCTTCAACCGGCTGGAGTATCGCAGTGACCCAGAACGAGTCTGAGTTCATGGGACCCGCTTATGACATTCTAAATATAGTGCTGCTGGGCGGCGGTATTTCTCTGGCTCTGATAATTTTGGGAGTACTCTGGTTTTCCAAAGGTATCACATTACCCATCAATCGAATTGTTGCGGGTCTTGGTGAAGGATCCGTTCAGGTTGCTTCCGCTTCAACTCAGGTGTCATCCGCCAGCCAGGCACTTGCCGAAGGGGCTTCCGAACAGGCAGCTTCCATTGAAGAGACATCTTCTTCCATGGAACAGATGTCCGCCATGACTAGAAAAAAATTCAGAAAATGCTGAAATGGCGGATGGTCTGATGCTGGAGGCGAATCAAATTGTGACAAGTGCCAATGAATCCATGGAAAAATTAACGGTTTCCATGGAAGATATTTCTAAAGCCAGCGAAGAAACATTTAAAATAATCAAAACAATTGATGAAATAGCATTTCAGACCAATCTGCTGGCATTGAATGCTGCGGTTGAAGCAGCCAGGGCCGGTGAAGCCGGAGCCGGTTTTGCCGTGGTGGCGGATGAAGTTAGAAATCTTGCTATGCGGGCGGCTGATGCGGCCAAAAATACGGCCCAGCTCATTGAGGGCACTGTGAAAAAGATCAATGACGGTTCCGAGCTTGTTTCCATAACCAATGGCGAATTCAAGCAGGTGTCTCAAAGCGCCGCCAAGGTGGGGTCTTTGATAGCAGAGATCTCAGAGGCGTCTAAAGAACAGTCCAATGGGATTGAGCAGGTCAATATTGCCATTTCCGAAATGGATAAAGTGGTCCAGCAGAATGCCGCCAATGCGGAAGAATCCGCTTCTGCATCTGAAGAGATGCATGCTCAGGCGGAGCAGCTCAGAGAATATGTCAGGAATTTGCTTGTCCTGATTGCCGGGGACGGAAATCATGGAAAGCCAAACAAATCGGTCAAAACTTTTCACAGGGGACGTCAGGAAAGAAGTTCCGGTGCAATCGAGAAAAAGAAATTTGGATTCCAGAAGAAGTTATCCCGGAAAACCGATGAAATCCGTCCGGATCAGATGATTCCGTTTGATGAAGACGATGATTTCAAGGATTTCTAATGAAATTTTTGGCAGAAGTGCGTGAGGCTGCGGCTTTGGATTTGAATGTGGGCTCAAAGGAATGGACTGTTGCTGAAATTATCTGAGCATGGCCTCTTTCAGGCGGAAAATTCCGGTCATGTGTTTGAGCCAGTAAACATCGAAAACCAGGTTGCCGCTGTGAAATGAGATCACCTGCCGTCTTTTTTCAGAGACGTAGATAAGATGGAGCCGGCCAGAGTCTTCGATGTCAAAAACCATGGCTGCCAGCTGATTGTCCAGAATCAGGAGATCACCGGCTTTAACCTGGCTTCCATTGATCGGTCTGACGTTCTGCAGCAGGTTTGCCATGGGCAGGTATCCATGATAGGTCAGGCCGGCCCGCTGGGCTGCGGTGGTGTAGATGGCGAAAAACAGATAGGAATTGTCGGATGTGCCGGATGTCAAGGGATTGCCGCCATACTCATAAGGTGTTCCGATGAACTGCCGGGCCACTTTCGGGATATTCTGGCTGAATACTTCCCGGGCTGTGGCTGCAGGTGAGTAATCATCCGGTTTGCCGGAAAAAGATCCTTTGCCCAGCGGGACTCCCCAGGTACAGACGGTGTTCATTAACAGCCATAGGGTGATAAAGATATATTTTTTCATGATTTTCCCTTGTATTTCCAACCCTTTTCCATATAAAGATAGGGCATTGCCATAAAAAAAACAAGTTGTATCCTGAAAGGATGACGGATACAGTCGGTTTGTGATATTTTTTGACAAGGAAAACAGTTCATGCCATGAAAATCGTTACCACACATAAAGGAACGGATTTCGATGCACTGGCCAGTCTGGTGGCGGCAAGTCTTATTTATCCGGATGTCCGCTTGGTCATTCCCGGCGAAGTAAATGAGAATCTGAAACCGTTTTTGGCCATACACAAGGATGTGTTCGAACTTCTAACCCCCAATGACGTCAATCTGGATCAGGTGGAAACCCTGATCGTGGTGGACACCCATTCCTGGGGCCGGCTGGATCCCCGTTTGGCGGCTTTAAAGGAAAAACCGGATCTTGAACTCATTGTCTGGGACCATCATCTGCATGGGGACATTAATGCGTACCAGTCTCATATCAGAGAGACCGGGGCATGTATCACCCTGCTGATTGATGAAATTCGGAAAAAAAGGACACTGCTCACCCCCATCCAGGCCACCTTGCTTCTGATTGGCCTGTATGAAGACACCGGTAATCTGACCTTTCCCTCCACATTGGCGGAAGATGCCTATGCCGCCGGATTTTTACTGGATAGAAAAGCGGATCTGACGATTCTGGCATCGTTTCTGAAACAGGCCTATGCCAGGCAGCATAAGGACATTCTTTACGAAATGATCCGAAATAGCGAGGCCTTCAAGCAGGCCGGCTTTTCAGTGGGGTTTCAAAACTCGACATCAAGGGACGGATTCAGAACCTGGCCATGGTCGTTCAGATGTACCGGGAAATCATCAATGCCGATGTGGTGTTCAGTATTTTTCGGGATCTTGCCCAGGATAAGTGCCTGGTGATCGGTCGAAGCGGAGTGGATGAGATTAATATCAGCCTGATCATGCGCAGCCTTGGAGGGGGAGGGCACCCGGGGGCCGGTTCCGCCTGATCAAGGCGGCCAATCCCCAGGTGGTTCAGGACATGATCATGGAACTGATCAGCGGCAACCAGCAGACATCGGTGATGCTGTCGGACATCATGTCTTACCCGGTGGTCAAGGTGCATGAAGACACTTTAGTTAAAGAGGTGATGAATATTCTTCGGGACCTGGGGTGCACCGGCCTCCCGGTGGTGGATAGCCAAGACGAACTGGTAGGGGTTGTATCCCGGCGGGATCTAAAGAAAATTCGTCAGTCCAAACAGATGACAGCCCCGGTCAAAGCGTTCATGACAAGGAATGTGGTTACCATTTCCCATGACCGAAGCGCGGTGGAGGTGGCCCGGCTGATGATCAAGCATGACATCGGCCGGATCCCGGTGGTCAAGGAGGGTAAAATGATCGGGATTATCACCCGGTCTGATGTGATGATGTATTTTTATGACATGCTGCCCGATTAAACAGATGACCTGAGTCTGGCAGCTGCCTTGACTGCCAGTTTTTCCCTGAAGATTTTGGCGTTATGCCGGATATCCACGGGGAACTGCTTTTCAATGAAAATATGCTGAATTTCTTCGGTCAAAGGATTGGCCAGGGCCAGGGCCGATAGATCGGCGATCAACAGATTAGGGTTGTCGATTCGTTCCAACGGTTCCACAAATACCACCGGCACCTGACTGCCCATAGGGCCCACCCCGGTCAATGCGCTGCGATAGACCGCCGGATGGTTGTTGAAGATCGCTTCCACCGGGATGGTGAACAGCGTGCCTTTTTCCGTGATCACCCGGTGGCTTTTTCTGCCGCAAAACCAGATTCTGTCCCTGGAATCTCTCCATCCCAGGTCCCCCATGCGGTGCCAGACACGGCCGTCGGAATCCGGAATTTTGGCCTGAAGATCCGCTTCCCGGTTGTTGAAATAGTGCTCGGTGACCAGATCGGCCTTGACCGTGATTTCCCCCACCTGTTTGTCGGACACCAGCAAAGAGTCTCTGATCTGGGTGATGGGGGTGTCCGTGATCTTGATCAGGCAGACATTTGTGTCGCAAATGGGCCGGCCGATGCACATGCCGAATCCTTTTTCGGTCAGGTGCCTGGTTTCCGACAGAATTTCATCCGAGGCAATGGAGATGACCGGCACCGCTTCCGTGGCACCGTACGGGGTGTGAATCAACGCATCTTTGGACAGCAGGGCGGAAAACTGCTCGATATTGGCCGGTGATACCGGTGCGCCGGCGGATACGACCCGGCGCAAAGACGGCAGTTTGATGCCGTGAGCGCTACCGTGTTTTCCCACCCGGTTCAGCAGGGCCGGGGAGGCAAACATGTTGGTGACCCCGTGGTTCTCGATCGCCTCAATGATTTTGTCCGGATTTGCCTTGGCCGGCCGGGTGGGGTCCATGTCCGGGATGACGGCAGTCATACCCAGGGCCGGGTCGAACAGGGCGAACAAAGGGAATGTGGGCAGGTCGATCTCGTCGGGCTGGATCTTGAAATGGGCCTGGATTTGTCGGATCTGGGCTTCGAAATTGCCATGGGTGTAAACCACGCCTTTGGCAGGTCCCGTGGACCCGGTGGTGAACACGATGGCCGCGGTGTCGTCCCGGGTGGTCCGGGCCGGGGTGAACGGGTGCTGTTCATTGGACAGCAGTTGCCGCAGGGTATGCCCCCCCCAAAACCATCGGCGGCCTACGGTGATCCAGTGCCGGATTTGTTTGAAATATTTGGGTTTCAGCAGTCTGAGCAAATGGGCTTTTCAATGCCGATGAATGCTTGGGACGTCCCTGGTGCAGGCACTGCACCATCCGGTCGATACCCATGCCCGGATCCACCACCACGGGCACGGCGCCCACCTTGAACATGGCAAACACAATGATGAAGAATTCCATACCAGGCGGTACCATGAGAATGGTTCGGGTTCCCCGGCTGATACCGATGCTTTCCAGGCCGGCGGCCAGACGGCTGGACAGTACGTCCAGCTGTTTGAAGGTCAGGTGGCTGTAAAGGACCTGGTTGTTTTTATCCCGGCCGGCCGGATACACCACGGCCCGTTTGTAAGGCATTGTCTGAGCGGTTTTAATCAGGCTTTCGGCGATATTGGCGTAAGCGGTCATATGGGCCTTTTTTGCATGTAAGGTTGAACTCAAGGGGCGCCGGCAGATCCGGCCAATCAATTCATCCAAGGGGTCAAATTATTTGTTATCACGAAGACAACGATGAACACAAAGAAACCATCCCTTCGTGCTCTTCGTGTTGTTCCAAAAAAAATCAATGCAGCGCCATCCCGAAACAGCCAATGTTGAACATATCAGGAGACCAGAAATCGGTGAATCCGGTCAGCGGTCTGTTCTGGCTTGTCTTCAAACAGATAGTGGCCGGCATCTTCATAGACATGAGATTGCCCGTCCGGCAGTCTTCTCAGAAATTCATCCAGAAAACGGGTGTCAAACACAAAATCTTTTGCTCCCCACAAAAACAGCACCTGGTTTTGATTCAGCCGGTGAATCCTTTTATCCACCCGGTCCACCACCTCCCAGGCGGGGTCTGCCGGAGTCAGGGGAATGTCCTGGACAAATTTCAGTGTGGCGATGCGGTTTTGGGGGCTGTTATATGGGGCGGTGAGTCCTTTTTGGGCCTCAGGCCGCAACCGGGTATATGCTCCCAGATAAAGAGCCCCTTTTGCAAACAGGTTCAACCCCAAAACAGCGGGCTTGGCAAACCAGTCCTGATATTTCACTATCCACAGCATCCAGGGGAACCGTTTGGTTTTGGGCAGAAAAATCCGGACGTGTTGGTGATCACCACTCGGTTCACCCGGTCCGGATGATCCAGGGCCCAGGCCAGACCGATCATGCCGCCCCAGTCATGAACAATGAGATTCAGTTTGCCTTCCGGCACGGTGAAAGCCAGAAAGGCATCCAGGTCAGCCACCCGGGAGGCCAGGGTATAGGGGTACGCGCTTGGAGACGGTTTGTCGGAAAACCCGCACCCAATATGGTCCGGCACCAGGGTCCGGAATTCTTTGGACAGCCGGGTCACCTGATGACGGAAGTAAAACGACCAGGTGGGGTTGCCGTGAACCATGACCACGGGGGGACCTGCGCCTTCATCCAGGTAGTGGAGCAGATGGCCGTTGATGTTCAGAAAATGGGGGGAAAACGGGTATTCCGCTTCAAATTCCCGGGTGGAGGTGACCCGGCCGTTGATGCGCCGGCTGGTTACCATTCCACCCCCAGTACATAACAGTTGAGCCCGGAGCCAACCCCGATGAAGGCCACAAAATCGTCCGGCTGCAGGAACCCCCGTTCATCGGCAATGGCCGCAGTAATGGGCAGGGACACTGTGCCAACATTGCCCAGAAAAGGAAATGTGGAAAAATCTTTGGCCATGTCCAGGCCTAAGGCCTCGTAAAACCGCTGGTGATGAATAGCCCCCACCTGATGGCCGATTACCTTGTCCGGCTGTTCATCGGTCAGGCCGAACTCCTGTTTCAGGGCCTGGAAGGTCCGGGTGGCCAGAACTACCCCGTTTTCCAGGACTTCGTTGGCCCGGGTCCGCATGATCACCTTGGCATCGGTGGGCATGCCTTTTTTCTCGAACCGCCAGTAGCACAGATCATGATGCTGGATGGCATTTTTCACCACCCCGCCTCTGAGGCGGTGGTGGCGGAGATCTTCGTCCCCCAGGGTCCCATCGGTGAGCAGCACGGCAGCTGCACCCGATCCGCCGGTCATGGTGGCCACGGTCTCCCTGTAGAACTCGACGCTTTTGTGGGTGTTGATCTCTTGGATGGTGCTGTCCACGATCTGCCGGGCGGTTTCACAGGAAACCACCAGGCCGGCTTTGATATTGCCCAGCTGGATCTCGTTGGCCACCTGCACCATGCCGGTGACCATGCCCAGGCACGCGGATTTGACATCATAGACATGGGCATCCGGTCCGATGTCGAGTTGGTGGGCGATGTGACAGGAGGTGGCTGGTTCGAATCCGTCCTGGCACACCCCGCAGAACACCAGGCACCGATGTCGGACGGATCGATGCCGGCCTGGTCCATGGCCCTTTGACCGGCCATGGCCGCATGTTCGGCCAGGATGTGGTCTTCGTTCCAGTATCTGCGCTCGCGAATTCCGGTCAATGCTTCCAACTGGCCGGGCTTGAAGCCCACTACGTCGAAAAACGGCTTGAGACGTTCCTCGATTTGGGCTGTGGTGACGATATGAGGGGCAGCTCATACCCGAATGAGGAGATATAAACATTGGTGTATTTCATTGAAGGCTCCACACGTGTCTGAGAAGGTTCAGGGTGACCCCGTTCAGGGTCATCCCCATATCTTTATACAAAACGATGCGCAGGTCATCGGCAAACATGTGGGCGTCGGCGATCACGAACGGCTGTCCCTTGTCCGGCGTATACCCCATCTGTTTGATGTCGATTTCATACCTGGCTTTCTGGGTGGCCGGGGTGACCGGTCCCCGGCATTTAAGGTCGCTTTCATTTTTCGGCAGCACGTCAAACCGGGCACCGGGGTCCGGGGTCACCCATCCCATGCGCTGGACAAAGATGCGCAGGGCATGGGCACAGCATTCATACATCAACGTGCCCGGCATGACCGGATCATCGATGAAATGACAGGTCAGAAACCAGGCATCCGGATGAATGTCCGCTTCCGCCACAATGGTTCCCAGCCCGTATCTGCCGCCTGTGGGATCAAAGGACAGTACCCGGTCGATCAGGTGCATGCGCTCGTCGGGCAGGCGTTGAGATTCGCCCAGAGTGATGCCGGCAAAGTCGCTGCCGAATGCGGCAGCCAGGTTGCCGTGTCGCAGGTGCCGGACCTGGTTGTCGTCAAATGATTCCGGCTTAACCGGCACCAAGGGCTTGAACTGGCTGTCGGATCGGGTTTTGGGCCGGGTGCCGGACCGGATGTCGGACCTTTTATCGGACCGGACCGGTTCCCGGTCCTGTTTTTGAGCACGATCCCGCCGGAGTTTTCGACCTCCTGTACCGTGAAAAACCGGCACACCCGTCCCGCATGGAGATGAACAACCGGTTCCCAATATAGCCGCTGTAATGAAAAAAGAACAGAATCACCTCTCCCTGCCTCAGAAACCGGTCGATGCAGATGTGGTATTCAATGGTTTCTCCGGGGATTGGCAATGGCCGGTGAAAGGTAACTTTGGCATCCAGAAGCCGGTATCTGCGACGTCCCTGGACCACATGATCAATGCCCAGATACGAACATAAAAACAGGTCTGCCTGGCCCGCCTCGATGGAAATGGACACCGGTGCCGCACCACCGTCCAGGTACCAGGCGCCGGGTACCACATCATGCTGGGTAATGATTTTCCCTGGTCCCAGGGAACAGGGCGTTCCATCAATGGCCATGATCCGGTCCACCAGCATCAGTGGGGCATCCGGCAGCCTCACCCGCACCGGGTAGGTGTCGATGATATCAAATTCCGGTCCCAGGACCCGGCCGGCACGGCCGACGGCAAATTCCATGCACTGGTTCCGGGTGAACGCCGGGGAAGTGGTTGCCGCTGGCAGTGCTTCGCTTTCACGGAACGGTCGACCGGAACGGATTTCCAGGATTGCAACGCCGGCGGCCCGGGTCAGGGCGGCAAACTGGGTTTGCAGAAGATCCATGTTGGTTTGAGACAAAGACAGGAATTTTTCATGGGCCCGGGCATTGAGGCCAGATACAGTTGTCAGATTCTCCAGGTTCAACCACTCAGGGTTACAATCACGTGTGAATTGGCCCGGGGACGGATGCGGGTTCAAAATCGCGAGCAGGTCGCCAGGGATGGGGGGCCGGGTGGTGAAAACGGTGATATTATCTGGCCCGGCGGCAGGTTTGATGGATGGAGGCGGGTCTCTGAAAGTGTGGGTGTGGCCCCTGCATCCGGGGCTGATCCAAGCAGACAGAAACCGGCACACCCGTCCCGTGTAATGGCGGTAGTAGCTGCCAGATGTTTATCGGCAGACGTTTCCGGCCATGGCACAGGGATGTCCGGCATCACCACCCCGCTTTGTTTTAAGGCATGAAACCCGGGACCGGGCAGAAATCCTGACAACGTGCGATGATTCAGGCACAGGGCCGTATGAATCACGGAAATCAGACCGGAAACCCCACGGGTGTCTCCGGCGGTGCCGGCGGTCCATCCTAAAATGCATGAAGGGGGGCCGTCCTCTGGCAGATAACGGGCCAGGGCATGGGCTTCAACCTCAGCCAGATGACCATATCCTCCGGAATGGGTATTAAAAAACGACAGATCTGAAAACGATATGCCGGCCTGTTCCAAACATTGGTCCAGAAAAGCCGGATACAAAGATTCGGTCAGATCGTGATCCGGGCCACAGATTCGCCGCTGCCGCCGGACACCCCTTCGATCACCGCATAATCCGGTCGTTGTCTTTTTTGGCATCTGCCAGCCGTTTGATTACCATGGCAGCGGCCCCTTCCGCCGGCGGAGCGCCATCGGCAGGCAGGTGGGTCTGGTTCAGGCAGAAGGACCGGATATCGCCAGCCATGTCTACACTGGCGCAGATGAACCAATCGGTTTCTCCGGCGGCCAGGGACCGGGTTCCCACTTCCAGGGCTTTCATGCCGGACGCGGCATCTGCAGATACCGTGAAACAGGGGCCGCCCAGCTTGAATTCCCGGGCCACCCGGGAGGCGGCAATGCCTCCCAAAGCGCCTAACGTGCGGTTGAATGTCAATGGGGGGGACAGCTGATCCTGCCGGGCGTCATCCAGGCCATGGGCATACCACCGCAGGGAAAATCTGCGGCTCCGAAGTCAAAATCAATGCCCACGGCACACCCGGCCCGGGTTCGCAGGCTTTCCCGCTGTGCGGGCCGGGAAGAGATCCCGGCATCGGCCAGCGCTCCTTTGACTGCTTTGAGGAGCACCAGGTGCTGGGGAAGGATGTCCGGAATCTGAACCGGGGTATATGGAATTCGTCCATGGCCACAGACAGGGTGTCCAAAATCCGGCCTTGACCCCGGTTTGATAGGAACACAGGTGATCGGTCCGCCGCCATCGGGTTACGGCCGGTTTCAACGCCTGGGGGGCCCGGCCCAGGATCCTGTCCGTGAACTGATTCAGATCTGCGCAGTCACCGGTCAGAACTTCCATGCCCACGATGGCGAACATGTCCGGGTTTTTGGCCGGGCAGACGCTGTGTTGGACGTCGGCAACGGTAAGGTGCCAGATGTGACCGGATATGACCGTGACCCAGGATATTCTTCCACCAGGATATGGGCGTTGATTCCTCCGAACCCAAAGGCGGATATGGCGGCCCGTCTGGGTTCTCCAGATTCTTGAGAGGCCCAGTCAGCGGTCCGGGACTGAACCTGGACCTGGGTGCCGTCCAAAGGGTTTCCGTCTGGCAGGGCGGTGAAATTGCAGGAAGGGGGCAGGGTCTGCCGGTTCATGGCCAGAAGCGTTTTAATGATCCCGGCGGCCCCGGCGGCCGTGAGCAGGTGACCGATATTGGATTTCACCGACCCGATGGACAGCGGTGTGCCCATACATCCGCACCGATCCAGAACGGCCCGGATGCTGGCCAGTTCCACCTTATCGCCCACCGGGGTGCCGGAACCGTGGCATTCCATGTATTGGAGACGTGCCGGGGTCAGGCCGCCATGTCATACGCGGCAGCCATGGCCCGGACCTGGCCCTCGGATGCCGGGGCCACCAGATTGCCGTCAATGTCATTGGACACGCCCCAGCCCCTGATCACTCCGTGAATGGTGTCTCCACAGTTCAGAGCGTCTTCCAGGCGTTTGAGGACCAGGATGCCGCAGCCTTCTCCCACCACCAGGCCGTCAGCCCCCGGTCGAACGGGCGCACCGTCCGGACGGTGACAACGCCGCCAGCTGGGTGAATCCGATCTGGGTGTACAGGCAGTCGGGACGGGAGACTCCACCGGTGACCATGGCATCGGCCCGGCCGGTCAGCAGGTGCTCGCATGCCAGTTTAAGGGCGACCAGGGAAGAGGCGCAGGCCGCATCCAGGGTGTAGCTTCCGGCCTTCAGGTTCATGGCCCTTGCCAATAATGCGGCCGGACCCGAAACCATGGCACAGGCCAGCGTGTCCGCGAAGGTTGAAGCCTTTGGATGGCGGCGGCACAGCAGGTCCCGGGAAAATGCGGATGCCGTGTCCGTGGGAAGGGCAATGGCTGCCAGGATCACGCCGGTGCGCTGTTTGAGGCCCTCCGGCAGGTAACAGTTCAGGCAGGCGGTCCGGCCGGCATCCAGCACCAGATGGTGAACCGGGTCCAGGCTGGTCAGAAGAGGTTCATCCAGATCCAGTCCGGCCGGATCAAAACAAAAGTCGGTAATCAGGCCGGCCCGGTCGGAAACGGCCCGGTCCGGCCCAGGGGAGGGCGAGACCATTTTTTCTGGTGGTGCGGCCCACCGGTGCGGCGGGACCTGAATGATCTGCTGTTTTTGGTCCAGAATATGGCGGATGAACCGGTCCGTATCAGAAGCGCCTGGGAAATTCCGGCCATGGACACCACGGCGATATGCGGGAGATGAAATGTCATAGGGGGTCATATAATGGAGAAGATGCAGGAATTCAAGGTGCACATGTAAAATTTGTGTAAAATTACCGGGAGTTTAAAAGCCTTTTCCGGGTCAATGCCAGGCATTAATGCGGACACGAATCCGGATGAGTGATGTAAAAGCCCCTCCGGACGTCACCAGACCAAACGGGCGAGGAATTTCACAAGAGGGTTTTTAAAAAAATATGAGAAACATTCCCTGGATCACGGGCCGGGCCAGCAGAAAGGCGGTGATCCCCATCAGGAAAATCGCTGTGGCTTGGTCCAGGCGGTTTTCAGCCCTTCGGTCTTCATATCCCAGAACCCATCCTGCGGCTATGCCTCCCAAAAGCCCCCCGGCATGGCCCCAGTTATTGATGTTGGGCAGCAGAAATCCGATCAGGACCAGGCTGAAGATCCATCCGGAGGTCTGTTGATAGATCCGCTGTCCCCAGGGGCCACCCCTGGATCTGCCGAAATACAGCAGCGCGCCGATGAGTCCGCACAGCCCCGAGGAAGCTCCGATGGTCAGAGGCACGTTTCCCATCACAGACAGCAAAAATCCGAGAGCCCCGGAAAAGGTGTAGATGGTAAACATCCGAAAGACCCCATACTCGGCCATGGCCAGGGGAGCCACGGTCTTTAGGGCCAGCATGTTAAACGCGATGTGCAGCAGGCTGCCATGAAGCCAGTTGGCGGTAATCAATGATTCCCATGCCTGAAATGCCTGGATAGGGATTTTTCCGGATGCTCCCAGAAACATGAGCGCGTCCGTGGACGGACTCAGGGCGCTGAAGGGATTGAACCCGGTGTGTATGGCGCGGCCGGTGAAAATGAGGCTGATGACAAACAGAACAACATTGGCGGCGATGATAGTTTCAGCATCCGGGACGGTGTGATCCGGTCTGAACGGAATCGGTTCGAATTCATCAGTATTCCTTGCAGGTGTCAGGCTTTTCTGGGAGTGACCGGCTTGATGATGACGGCTGCCAGGTATTCCTTGACCCCTCCCAGGGTCAGGGCAAACATTTTGGATCCGGTGAGCATGGCCATGGGATTGTCAGCAAGTCCGCAGGCCCTGGCAAACGCCGGTCCCATGACGGCGGATGGATCAATGGTGTCGTCGGATGTGTTTTTCATCTGTTCGACATAGGCGTTCAGCCGTTCCTTGAGGATCTTGAAATAATCAACGGGCTGACCGGTCGTGGTTTCCGTAAGTGTGGAAATATTTCGAGAGACTCCTGGATCATCTGCCAGAACGCTTCAGACAAGAGCGGTTTGTTTTTGTCGCTGACAGGCATGAAAAAAGAGATCCCCCAACCCACGGTGAGAATTTTCAACATACCCAGTTCGTATTCCAGTGTGACCCGGTTCGGGCCGGATTCCGGGGGCAAAGAGTGAAGGATGGTTTTCAGGTCGGTCCGGTCAACGGCAAACGCGGCAAGGTTCTGGGCGGTTTCCTCTACGGTCAGGTGCATCGACGGGTTCTGGTCGGTCATAAACAACTTCCTTTAGGCTATACAAAAAAACGCATTTGTGGCATAACATACAGCATTCAATCGGAAATATCCAGAAAGGAAAGGGGCACGTTTTGGCAAAGATTCTCATCACTCTCAAACTGTTTGCCACCCTGGCGCCTTATCTGCCTGAGAACGCAGACCAGTTTCAGATTCAGGCGGGCGCGACTGTGGGAAATATCATCCAGGGCCTTCAATTGCCGCCGGATGCCGTGAAACTGATTTTTGTGAACGGCAGAAAACAGGATCAAACCTATGTGCTTGAACCCGGAGACCGGCTGGGACTGTTTCCGCCGGTGGGAGGAGGATGATCGTCATGACCATTGGATCGGAAAGATATGACCGGAATTTTGATACCCTGACCCGGGCACATCAGCCACCCTGGCATCTTCCCGGGTGGCAGTGCTGGGTTTAGGAGGCCTTGGGGGCGGTGTCAGTGAAATGCTGGCCCGGACCGGAGTGGGCCACCTGACACTGATCGACGGGGATGTGTTTGAGCCCAGCAACCTGAACCGGCAGCTGTTGTGCACCGAAGACCTTGTGGGAACATCCAAGGCCTTGGCCGCTGGAAAAAGGATCACGGCGGTCAATTCCTCGGTGCAGGTCACGGCGGTTCACCAGTATGCTGATGAGGGCTCCTTGTATGATTTGATCAAAAACGATGATCTGGTGGTGGACTGTCTGGATTCCATCCACACCCGGTTCCTGCTTCAGGCGGCGGCCAGAAAAGCGCGGATTCCCCTGGTGGCCGGAGCCATTGCCGGGGTGAGCGGCCAGGTGACCGTGATTTTTCCGGAAGATAAAGGATATGAACTCATTTATGGAAAAAAAGAACACCTGCCGGCCAAAGGCATCGAATCCCGTACCGGCAACATCTCCTATTGCGCGTTGATGGTTTCGGCCCTCCAGGCATCGGAATGTGTCAAAGTCCTGCTGAACAGAGGGGATATCCTTCGCAACAAACTGCTGATCCTGGAAATGTGGTCCAATTCATTTGAGGTGATGGATCTGATATGAAACGGACGGACATGTATGAAAAAGCAGCAGAGATCATTGTAAATGCCCGGCGGTGCGTGGCGTTCACCGGGGCCGGCATTTCCGTTGAAAGCGGAATCCCTCCTTTTCGGGGTGAAAACGGCCTGTGGAACAAGTATGATCCGGACAGCTTTGATATCCGTTATTTTCACCGGCACACAAAAGAATCCTGGCAGGTGATCAGAGAGATTTTCTATGACCTGTTCGGAAAGGTGATGCCCAACAAGGCCCATACGGCCCTGGCCCAGCTGGAAGCGGACGGGATGGTGAAAAGCGTGATCACCCAGAATGTTGATAACCTGCATTATGATGCCGGTTCCCGGATGGTGCATGAGTTTCACGGATCTCTCAAACGATTGGTGTGCTTGTCCTGCAGACGACGGTATTTTATCTCAGAGATCAGCCTGGACCGGCTGCCCCCTGTCTGCGCCCATTGCGGCGGAATTTTGAAGCCGGATGTGACTTTTTCGGAGATCCATTCCGGAACCGGCCGGATCCCTGTCCCTTGAGGAAACCCGGCAGGCGGACTGCTTCATTCTCATCGGCACCACCGGCACCGTGGCCCCGGCCAACCTGATTCCGTCAGCCGCCAAATCCAACGGGGCCGTCATCATTGAAATTAACCCGGTGCCTTCAGACTATACCCGCCAGGTGACCGATATTTTTCTTGAAACCGGGGCCACAAAAGCCATGACGCGCCTGATGGACAAAATTGCCTGCAGCAGCCGGTGACCGGAATCGTTGACCGTCCGAAACAGACCATTGATCCAGCTAAGGAGGAACCCATGCCTGATGACTGTCTCTTCTGTAAAATTGTCAGCAAACAGACCGACACCCGGTTTCTGTATGAAGACGAAACCTATGTGGTGTTCAAGGATATCAAACCGGCAGCCCCGGTGCATCTGCTGCTGGTGCCCAGAGCCCATATCCGCAGCATCAACGACCTGGAGCCTTCCCACCGGTCTCTGGTGGGAGGGCTGTTTCATCTGGCTGCGAAAATGGCCGGGGAGCAAGGTGTGGACCGTTCCGGATACAAACTGCTGTTCAATGTGGAACGGGGCGGAGGCCAGGTGATTTTTCACCTGCACCTGCACCTGATCGGAGGCTGGCACCGGTGATAAAGGAATGAAAGCCGCTTGATTTAACCACGAAGAACACGAAGGTGAGAATTGAAAGGTCTTTTTGGGAGCCCATTTTTTATAGATGAAGAATAAATATGGGGGTTGATGTCACCGGATGTTTGCCATGGAATACTATTCCAGGGCGTGCAAACCATCTCATGACAGCTGGTGTTTCAAAAAGTCGGATTTTGAAGGTCTTGAGAAAATAAACGAGGCGGAAACCGGATGGAAAGCCATTGAGTCCCGGTTCGTTCCGGATGACTACCAGGGATGACGGAACAGCCTGGGACAGGGGGACCCGTATTCAGCATCTTGGCGAATTGAGCCTTCCGGCCGAAATATCGATGATCTCAGGTATGAGGTGATTGCATGTATCGGGGGACGCGGTTTCAGAGTCTGGCGGGAAGACATGAAAAAAATGTTAAGAAACCATTTTTTTGATGGTAAGCGTCAGTTCCATGATACTGGCGGGCTTTTCCACAGTGACGTCAAACACGTTGCAATCAAGCAGCCATGGGGTCCCTGACATGCCAATGACCGGCACGCACTCCCCATAAAGGGCTTTGGCCATGGCTGCCACGTCGCTGCCTGAGAGCCCGGGCATCACAAAATCGGTAAGCACACAATCGTATCGGCACTCCTTGATTTTTTCGATGGCCTCTTCCCCATTGCCGGCGGTGTCAATGCGGTATCCATTCCGTGACAACACTTTGGTTAATAATTTCAATATCGCTTCTTCATCATCGACAACCAGAATACGTTTCAGATGGGTGTTACTCATGGTTGGTTTTCCATCGGTTTCCATGGCGAAACGAACCAGTTCCACGACATTGTTGATGCCCAGTTTTTGCGGATGTTGGCCCTGTGTCTGTCGACAGTCCATTTGGAAATGCCGAGAAGATCGGCAATTTTCTTGCTGGAATACCCTTTGACAATCAAATCGACGATTTCATTTTCTCTGACAGTCAGTGTGTCTTCCTGAAAATAATCAAACTTTTTTTGATCAATGCCGGAACTGACATCCGAATGGTAACGGTTGCCGTTGATGATGGTTCGAAAAGCATCAATAATGGTTTCATGCGTTTCGTTTTTGCTGATGGTTGAATGAGCCCCCAAATGAATCACCCGTTTCTGGGTTTCCGGGGTCAAAAACCGCTGAATATGATGGTTTTAATTTCCGGATACATGGTATGAATTTTCAGGATGGCATCATACCCATTGATCTTGGGCATTTCCAGATCAATAATCGCTAGATCCGGAACCGTTTGATTGAGAGATTCCAAAAGTGCGGAACCGTCATTGGTTTCGATAATTTGTTCTATGCCAAAATAATCCTTGAAGGCTTTTTTCAGGTATCGCCTGATGATGGGGTGATCATCTGCAACAATCAGGCTGAGATCGGGTTTTGATTTTTGTGTCACGTCAAGCTTTCGGATAATTTATGTAGAAACAAATACCATGAACTCAATTCCTGCTGGAATAATCTGTCATATGGAAACATCAGGGGTGAATGATGGCATAGTCAGATCAGGTCGATTTCCATGTTAGTTAAGATTCCGATGTCAATGGGTCAAACAGCCATTGCTACGCCCATTAATGAAGACATCAAAATCCTTACCATCGTAATATATTGAAGGATAATTTCAATCCCTATTAATATGTATTTTTCTGGGTTCATCAGAGATTGAACGGCTTTTATCACCATATTTCGAAAAACGGCTTGATTAGGCAGTTATCTATTCCTTCAGAAAGGATTCGCTTATTCTCTTTTCGGAATCATGTCCGGTGGCCGCCAGAACTTTACAATCGGCCGGGCCGCCTCTGCCATTGCACAGGATGAAAGGGTCGGATCATACCGTTGTCATGTCAACAGGGGAGGCCCGGCACATGAAAGTCATGTCTGTCGCCCTTACAAAGCATCAGATCCGAATAAACCAGGCCAACGGGGAACCGAACAGCGGGTGAAGGAGCGGACCCGGGATCATTCCGGGGCCAAACTCAGGCGGGGTATCTGCCAGGAGTGCGCGGAAACATATTACCCCGTATCGAATTAAATGACAGCAAGCCTGATGAAAAATCGTCATTTTTTCTATTGACAAACAGTCAAATGCCATGTACACACGCTCATAATGACAGACAATAATAATTGGCGATAAATCAATGCAGCATAGGACCAATCAGTTTGTATTTTCTTTTGGACGCTTCTTTTTCTTTAGGAGCGTTCATCCGGTGTAATGCTTTATAAATAATTGAGACGATAAAGCCCCGGGTGGACACAATGAGCCACCCGGGGTTTTCTTTTTCAAGGGCTTCGGGAAAAAAATCCGAAGCCCTTTTGTTTTACAGGCCAGAAAACACCCCTCACAGGGCTGCCATTACTACAAGGAGAAAAAAACATGAAACTTGTTCTGGACAAACAGATCACTCCGGATCAGGACAACGGTATTCAGACCTTGTTGGCACAGGATGGTTGTGTCACCTGCAGAATCACGGATGCCGGTCAACAGGTGATCGGAATTGTCAAAAAAGGCACCAGAAAGCCGGAGGACTACCGGGAAGAGCCGGGCGTTGCTCAGGTGCTGCCTGTATCCACGGCCCATAAACTGGTGAGCCGGGAATTCAAAACCGAATCCACCCGGGTGACCATCAACAACGTAGTAGTGGGAGGCGACCGCATTGTGGTGATTGCCGGCCCTTGTGCCGTGGAAAGCCTGGATCAGGCCATGACCATCGCAAAGCAGGTGAAACGATATGGGGCCGTGCTTTTCCGGGGCGGGGCGTATAAACCCCGTTCTTCCCCTTATTCGTTCCAGGGGCTGGAGAAGGAAGGCTTAAAAATTCTGGCTAAGGTCCGGGAAGAGACCGGCCTGGGTGTGGTCACGGAGATGACCTCTCCCTCTCAGGCGCCGTTGATGGAGAAATATGTGGACGCGGTCCAGATCGGTGCCCGGAATATGCAGAACTTCGAGCTGCTCAAATGCGCGGGAAAAATGCGAAAACCCGTAGTGCTCAAAAGAGGACTGGCCGCCACTATCCAAGAGTGGCTCATGTCGGCTGAATACATTGCTGCCGGTGGCAACACCGATATTATCCTGTGCGAGCGGGGCATCCGCACCTTTGAACCGTATACCCGTAACACCCTGGACCTGTCCGCCATCCCGGTGCTCAGGCAGCTCACCCACCTGCCCATTGTCATCGACCCCAGCCATGCCACCGGGATCCGGGAAAAGGTCAGCCCCATGGCCAGAGCCGCGGTAGCAGCCGGGGCGGACGCCTGATGATCGAGGTGCACCATGATCCGGACAATGCACTGTCTGACGGCCCCCAGAGCCTGTTTCCGCATCAGTTCGGCAAACTGATGCGCGACATCTACACCATTGCACCGGTGGTGGGCAAGCAGCTTGATTTTGATTATCTGAAAAAAACGGAACTGATCCAGGATCTGGATGAAAACGCCGTCAAAACAGCCGCATTTATCGGCGAGTTCGGAGCATACAGCCATAAGGCAGCCCTGGCCTATTTCGGCGATGATATCTCCCCGGTTCCCATGAAGGGGTTCAGGGACATTTTTGAAGCCGTGGCCGCAGGCCGGTCCGAATATGGGGTGATCCCGCTGGAAAATTCGTTATCCGGCTCCATCCACGAAAATTTTGACCTGCTCCAGGATTATGACCTAAAAATCATCGGTGAGATCGTGATCCGGATTCAGCATGCCCTGATCGCTCACAAAGGGGTGGTAAAGGACAACATCAAGCAGGTCCTGGCACCCCTCCGGCCCTGGCCCAGTGTTCCAACTATCTGGATCAGTATCCCTGGATGGAACGTGTACCGGTGGCCGCGACTTCCCAGGCGGTCAAACTGGTGAAGGAGTCAGATGATCCAGGGCTTGCCGCCATTGCATCCACCATGGCGGCACAGATATTTGACATGCAGATCCTGGATGAGTCCATTGAGGACGACCCCCGTAATTATACCCGGTTTGCCGTGATCGCCAGAGAGTACAAAGGCCGGAAAAAAGTGGCCAAAACATCGGTGATCTTTTCCACCGGCAACAAACCCGGAGCCCTGTTCGAAGTCATGAAAATTTTCAGCGATCATGACATCAACCTGGTGAAACTCGAATCCCGGCCCATCCACGGTAAGCCCTGGGAATACATGTTTTATGCCGATCTGGAAGCGGATATTCTTCATCCGGGCATGGCTGCCATGACGGCCCGCCTGAAGGAGAAGACAGAAACCTTCAGGGTGCTGGGACGGTATTGACTTCCTTGACCAGCCGGTGGTGACTATCCTTCCCGGATGGGGGCAATGATGATTTCAACCCGGCGGTTCATGGCATGGTCCGAAGATATGGGGCGGGTTTCCCCATACCCCACCGCCTTGATCCGCTGGGCCATCACGCCATTGTTAATTAAGGCGGTCTTGACGGATTCGGCCCGTTTCTCCGAAAGCATCTGGTTGTAGTCATCCGAACCACGGGAATCTGTATGGCCGCCGACCTCGATATAGGTCTGAGGATATTTGTTCAGGATATCGGCGATCCGTCTCAATTCCGGATATGCCCCAGGTTTCAATTCATTGGAGTCATAGTCGAAAAAGGCCTCGCCCTTGAACGTGGCCCTCAGGATATCCTGATCTCTGGCGATGCTGGCAGATTCCGAAGCACCCACGGCAGTGCGCAGGTCCTGTTCCTGTTGATCCATATAGCGCCCCACCTGGTTGCCGGCAATGCCACCCAGTGCTGCGCCGATTCCGGCCCCGATCAGGGTGGATTCCGTGTCTCCGCCAATAACCTGTCCCAGTGCCGCACCGACCCCGGCCCCGACCCCGGCACCTACCGCTGTACCGCGGCCCTGCTGGGTCTGGGTGGTGGCACAGGAAAACAATCCAGCAATTAGAACAAAGATGCAACCGATCTGACATATTTTTTTCATGATATCTGCAACCTTCTTTTTAAGTGTTAGCAACTTATTTAATATTACCATGAACGTTTGCACTAGTTCAATGAAAATTTTTTTATGACAGTGATTTCATGAAACCGGGCTGCTTCAGTATGGAAAACAGGGAAAAATAACCTGTTGACTTGTATAAACCGGTTTACTATACCAAATTATTTGCGATATGAAGGTTGCGCAAAAACATGACGAGCTGTTCAGTTGAAAAATCAGACCGCTGTTCAATTATCCATCAATGGAAGGAGACGTTATGGAACGAAGACAGTTTTTACAAAAGGCTGCGATTGGCAGTGTTGCAGCTGTCACTGCAGGAAGTCTGGTGCAGGCCCCGGCCGTGCATGCCAAAAAACAGATCCAATGGAAAATGGTGACGACTTGGCCCCCGAAACTGCCATATCTCCAGGATGCGGCAGAACTTCTGGCAAAAAAAGTGGAGATCATGAGTGACGGACAGTTTAGGATCAAGGTGTTTGCCGGAGGCGAACTGGTTCCGCCTTTGCAGACATTTGATGCCGTTCAGAAAGGGACAACGGTTCAGGCAGGCTCTGGTGTCGCCTACTACCAGGCGGGCAAGGCCCCGGCAGCCCAGTGGTTTGCAGCGGTTCCTTTCGGTCTCAATGCGGCCGGTATGGCCGCTGGTATGAATTCGGCGGCGGACTTGAGCTGTGGGAAGAAACCTATGCGCCTTTTGGCGTCATTCCCCGTCCGGGAGGCAGTACCGGGCCCCAGATGGCAGGATGGTTCAACAAGAAAATCGAAACTGCCGAGGATTTCAAGGGGCTGAAAATGCGGATTCCCGGGCTGGGCGGTAAAGTGATGGCCAAAATGGGAGCCACGGTGATTCTCTGTCCGGCCAGTGAGATTTTCACGAACCTGGAACGTGGTGTCATTGATGCCACCGAATGGATCGGCCCGCTTCACGATAAGCTTATGGGATTTTACAAGGTCGCCAAATATTATTATTATCCGGGCTGGCATGAAACCGGTCCTTTTGTGGAATTCGTATTCAACAAAAAAGCCTATGAAGAGCTGCCCAAAGATTTTCAGGCCATTCTGGATGCGGCCTGTGCCCAGGCAAGCAACTGGACCACCCAGGGATTCAATGCCGGAAACGGTCAGGCGTTGGATGAACTGATCAATGTGCATAAGGTGGATGTGGTCCGGTTGCCGGACGTGGTGCTGGCTGAGCTGAAATCCCATGCAAAGGACGCCGTTGCCGAAATCGCCGCCTCCGATCCCATGGCCAAAAAGGTCAATGACAGCTTCCAAAAATTTCAGAAACAGATCGGTCCCTGGGGTGAAATTTCCGAAAAGCCCTATTATGAGATACTGGCCGACCGATATCCGCTGAAGGGATAAGCATCTATGGGAATCGGCCCTTTTTTGAAACAATCGCCGCCAAAATTGACGTCTTCAATGAGTGGATCGGCCGCCTGGTCTCCTGGGTTGTGGTGCTTCTGGTGGCGGTTGTTTTCATTGATGTGGTCATGCGGTATGTCGCCAACACCAGTTTTGTGTTTACCCAGGAACTGGAGTGGCATCTGTTCGGATTCGTTTTTCTGATGGGGCCGGCTACACCCTGCTGTATGATCAGCATGTTCGGGTGGATGTGGTATATCAGCGGCTGTCGGACCGGGGTCAGGCGTGGATCAATGTGTTGGGGTGCATATTTTTCCTGTTTCCCGGGGCATTGCTTATCATTCACACCTCATTTGAGTTTGCCTGGGAATCGTTTGTCTTTCTGGAGGGCAGCCCGGATCCCGGCGGCATTCCGTTCCGTTTCATCATTAAATCCTGTGTGCCCCTGGGATTTGTGCTGCTTCTGTTTCAAGGCGTGTCCATGTTTATCCGGAATCTGGGTGTTCTATTGAACCCGCGACGTCTTGACGAAGAAAAGGACAACTGGTAATGGGATCTGAATACCTGGCCGGATGGATGTTCCTGGCACTGACGTTTCTGTTGATGGCAGGCTTCCCCGTCACCTTCACCCTGATCGGCACGGCCATGTGTTTCGGATGGATCGGCGGGGGATGGGGGTATTTTGAACTGTTGCCCATGCGTATATGGGGAGCTATCAATAATGTGGTTCTGATCGCGGTGCCGCTGTTTGTGTTCATGGGAGTGACCCTGGAAAATCCGGCCTGGCTGAGGAGCTGCTCGAAACCATGGGACTGGTGTTTCACCGCATCCGGGGCGGGCTGGCCATCAGTGCGGTGGTGGTGGGCGCTCTGCTCGGAGCATCCACCGGGATTGTCGGAGCCACCGTGGTGACCATGGGTCTGCTGGCCGTACCCACCATGCTGCGGCACGGTTACCGGCCGGAGCTGTCCACGGGCACGGTGGCCGGCCTCCGGCACCCTGGGACAGATCATCCCGCCCTCCATTGTGCTGGTGCTGCTGGCCACCATTGTCCAGATCCCGGTGGGAGACCTGTTTATGGCGGCGCTGATACCCGGTCTGCTGCTGGTGCTGCTGTACATGGTCTATATTTTTATTGCCGCATTGATCAAACCGGACATGGCGCCGGTTATCACCCTGGCGGATGGTCAGATACCGGATGCCCGCCAGTTGTGGAAAAAAACCATGCGGGCCCTGGTGCCGCCCCTGGTGCTGATCACGGCGGTGCTGGGGTCCATTTTTGCGGGCATTGCCTCTCCCACGGAAGCGGCATCCGTGGGATGTGTGGGAGCGGTGGCCCTGGCAATTTGGAACCGGCGGTTCAACCTGGGCATTCTCAAAGAAGTGTCCCGCACCACCACCCGGCTCACAAGCATGGTGTTCATCATTCTGGTGGGGGCCAACGCCTTTGGCCTCACTTTCCGGGAATTGTACGGGGATGAACTGATCCGCGGTTTTCTCATGGATATCGCCCATGCCCATAACAAATGGGTGGTGCTGCTCATTGTCATGGGCGTGATTTTTCTGATCGGATTCGTCCTGGATTTTATCGAGATCATTTTCATCCATGTGCCCGTGCTGGTCCCGATCCTGGTGGATGATTTCGGGTTTGATCCTTTATGGATCTGCGTGCTTCTGGCCATTAACCTGCAGACTTCTTTCATGACCCCGCCATTTGGTTTTTCCCTTTTTTATCTCAAGGCGGTGACCCCGCCCCAGATCAAAACCGGTCATATATACCGGGGTATCGTTCCGTTCGTCCTGCTCCAGCTTTTGGGGCTGTTCATCGTGGCCCTGTGGCCGTCCATCGCCACCTGGCTGCCGGGCCTGGTGTATATCAGATAATATCGAGACGGTTTGGCTGCAGGTCATTTTGTCTCTTCAGGGGTATTGAAATCCCGGATGAAGATCTGCCAGAAAGCCACAAACAGGCCGCCAGCAGAGGACCGATCACAAAACCGTTGATGCCGAACAGAGCAACCCCTCCCAATGTGGACAGCAGCACCAGGTAATCCGGCAGTTTGGTGTCCCGGCCCACTAAGACGGGCCGCAAGAAATTATCCACCAAGCCGATCACTCCGACCCCGAATCCCGTGAGCACCAGGCCCTGGATCCAGCTGCCGGTTGCAAAAAGATAAACCGCCACCGGAGCCCATACCAGCCCGGCCCCACCATGGGAACCAATGACAGTAATGTCATGATCACCCCCCACAGAAACGGCGCCGGAATTCCAAGGATCCAGAAGATGATGCCTCCCAGGCTGCCCTGGGCCACAGCCACCACCAGATTGCCCTTGACCGTGGCCCGAGTGACTTCTGCAAATTTGGAAAACAGCAGGTGTTCCCGTTCATCTCCCAGAGGCAGGGCCCGGACCAGCAGGTCCACCAGTCCGATCCCGTCTTTGAGCATGAAAAAGGCCAGATACAGCATCAGTCCTAAGCTGAAAAACCATTGGGCCGCATTCTGGCCGAACTGCATCGCATTCTGAGCGATGAACTGGCTGACCGTGATGGCGGCCTTGGACAGCTGGGTTTTAAAGGTGGCCAGGTCCAGGTTGAACCGGTCCATGAGGCTCTGGATAGCCGGAACGGCCTGGCGGATCAGTTCGATTCGCTCTCCGATATTGATGTCACCGTTTTGCAGGCGCTGATAAAGGGCGGCCCCTTCCTGAAAAAAAGAGGCTGTCACAAACAGGGCCGGAATCACGCAGATCGTGATGACCACCACCAGGGTGGACAGTGCTGCAAGGGTGGCACGGTTTTTCCATAATTTCAAAAACCGCTGATAAAGCGGTGCAAACACTAGCCCGATAACACAGGCCCAGAAAACGGCGCCGAAAAAGGTTTGAGCAGAAAGAAAAACAGGGCCGTCACCAGGATGAGCATGGCCAGAAATGTGCCTTGTTCCAGTTTTTTCATTTTTGCCCCTTGTTGTTTTTTTGGGAGGGGTAAGTTTTTGGCGATGCCAGATATCCGGCTGCAATGGAGGCACCGATGATGATACCCCCTCCGGCCAGGGTGGACAGGGCCGGAATCTCTTTCAACAGGAAAAATGCCAGCACAATGCCGTACACCGGTTCCAGCCCGGTGATCACCGAGGCGGTCTGGGCCCGGATTTTTTTGAGGGAGCTAATGAACAAGGTGTGGGACAGGGCCGTGCACACCACCCCCAGAAAAACCAGGGCCGGCAGATCAGAGACAGTGACCAATTCCCTGGGCCGGATCAGGATGACGGGAATCACCAGGCACAGTGCCGCGAACAGATTCTGATAGAAGGCCACGGCCACCGGGTCGGACAGGCGCACATTTCTGCGGTTTACCAGGGCCAGAATGGCAAAGGTCAGGCCGGACAGTATCCCGAAAAATCCTCCTAATGTGGTCTGGTTGGTCAGATCGGGTTCCGGGATGACCAAGCAGATGCCGAAAAATACCACAATGGCTGTGGCGATGTCCCGCCGGTCCAGAGGCTCCTTGAATACCAGGGGTTCCATGAACGTGACAAACAAGGGAAAGGTGGAAAAGGTCACCAAACCCACAGCCACGCTGGAAATCTGGATCGACAGAAAGAAAAAATACCAGTGCACCGCCAGCAAACCGCCCTGCAAGATGAACAGGCCGGTGGCATGGCCCGGAACGGCAGAAAGTTTTGTCCCGGAAATCAGCCGGGCATACAGACTCAGGGTCATGGCCGCAAACAGTGTCCTGCCCAGAACAATATACAAAGGACTGGCATTGATAAATTTGGCGAACAGCCCGGACAAGCCGAACAACAGCACAGCGCTGTGGATCACGAACAAAGGGTGGGCGGCCGGTCCGGGGAGTTTCATGGGTGTTAATCAGGCATCTATCGGGTCAGTTGGCGGTATTTGATCCGGGTGGGTACGTCCGCCTTGATGCCCAGACGTTTTTTGCGGTCTTTTTCATAATCGGAGTAGGCCCCGTCAAACATCACGGTGGTGCTGTCCCCTTCAAAGGCCAGGATATGGGTGGCGACACGGTCCAGAAACCACCGGTCGTGGCTGATGATCACGGCACATCCCGCAAAATTTTCCAATGCTTCCTCCAGAGCCCGCATGGTATTGACATCCAGGTCGTTGGTGGGTTCATCCAGCAGCAGCACATTGGCTTCCTGCTGGAGCATGCAGGCCATGTGTACCCGGTTGCGTTCCCCGCCGGACAGGTCCGCCACCTTTTTCTGCTGGTCCGTGCCGGAAAAGTTAAATTTGCCTACATAGGCCCGGGCATTGAGCTGCCTTCCGCTTATGATCAATGTGTCACTGCCGCCGGAGATGGTTTCATAAATGGTCTTGTCCGGGTCCAGAGACGTCCGTTCCTGGTCCACATATGCCAGCTTCACGCTCTGACCCAGCTCGATTTTGCCGGCATCCGGAGTTTCTTTGCCGGTGATCATGTTGAACAACGTGGTCTTGCCTGCCCCGTTGGGGCCGATCACACCGACAATGGCACCCGGCGGAATGACGAAGTTCATGTCTTCCACCAGCAACTTGTCCTCAAACGCTTTGGTGACATGGTCTGCCACAATCACCTTGTCCCCGAGCCGAGGGCCGGGGGGAATGAAAATTTCCATCTCCTTTTCCTGTTCACCGGCATCTTTTTTGAGCAAGTCTTCATAGGCCTTGATCCGGGCCTTGGATTTGGACCGCCGGCCCTTGGGAGACAGGTTGATCCATTCCAGCTCCCTTTCCAGGGTTTTCTGGCGTTTGCTTTCGCCTTTCTGCTCGATGGCCAGGCGTTTCTGTTTCTGCTCCAGCCAGGAGGAGTAATTGCCTTTCCATGGAATGCCTTCGCCCCGGTCCAGTTCCAGGATCCAGCCGGCCACGTTGTCCAGGAAATACCGGTCATGGGTCACTGCGATGATGGTGCCTTCGTACTGGTTCAGGTGCTGTTCCAGCCAGGCCACGGATTCTGCATCCAAATGGTTGGTGGGCTCGTCCAGCAGCAGGATGTCCGGCTTGGATAAAAGCAGCCGGCACAGAGCCACCCGGCGTTTCTCCCCGCCGGAAATGACGTTGACTTGGATATCTCCGGGCGGACACCGCAGGGCATCCATGGCCATTTTCAACCGGGCGTCCAGGTCCCAGGCATCCAGGTGATCCAGCTGTTCCTGAACCTTTCCCTGACGGTCGATGAGCCGGTCCATCTCCTCTTCAGGCATGGGCTCGGCAAACTGTTCGGAAATTTTTTCATATTCCGCCAAAAGGTCCACGGTGTCCTGAACTCCTTCCTCCACCACTTCCCGGACGGTTTTGGTCGAATCCACCAAAGGTTCTTGCTCCAGAAATCCGACGGTATATCCTTTGGATAAAATGGTTTCACCGGTGAATTCCGTGTCTCTGCCGGCCATGATTCTGAGCAGCGAGCTTTTGCCCGAGCCGTTGAGGCCCAAAACCCCGATCTTGGCCCCGTAGAAATAGGACAGGGAAATATCTTTGAGCACCTGGCGTTTGCCATGGAATTTGCTCACATGGATCATGGAATAGATCACTTTTTTGGTATCTTCGGTCATACAGTCTCCTTGACAGCAATATTTTTTTAGTAACAGCCATGCCCTGCCAGGCAAGACGGAGCATGAAACAATTTAAAGGATTGTCAAGTTTTTTCACATCAAAATTTCCGTGATGTTTTTTTGCCCGTTTGCTCTGGGCGTGCAGAGGAATGGATATCCGGGCAGAAATCAATGGTAATGGCTGATCACCGGTTCCTTAAGGATCAGGTCCACCGCTTCAGCAGCAGTTCTGGCCACGATGGGAAAGCTGTCTCCAATTCTGGCGATTTGGCGCAGGTTTTCCGCGGTGCGCAAAATCAGCCGGGCAAAATCCCCTTCCGCGTAATCAGACCCGGTCATCAGCTCTTCCCAAGAGGTATCATGGGCCCAACCATACATGAGAAATGTCGGCTGGATAAAGAGATTGGGCGCGGAAAATCCGCTGGACAACAATTTCAGGGCAAAGGGCTTCAATCCTTTGCGGATGTCCAGAAAGCTGGTTTTCAGCCGTTTGGGCAACACCCCTTCATACAGCGGGTCATCCTTGAACTCTTTTTCGTTGATAAAAGAAGCCATGATTGCCGCCAGCAGGGCCGGGTCCTGGTCCGGCAGCAGGTTGAGGCGGATGGCCTGGGCCACCAGCAGAGGCACGTCCATGCGCAGTTTGGATGTCCACAGCCCGTCTTCAGTCAGGCGGCCGTCCCGGGTGAGAAACCCTTCATCCGTCAGAAAATCCATATGGGCCAGAAAATCGTTCCACAACAGGGCCAGATCCTGGCCGAAGCGCTTTCTGGCTGACTTGGAGCGTTTTTCGCCCGATGCGATCAGAAAAGAGGCAAAAGAGTGATCCAGCAGGGTTCGTACCTGGTCCGGAGTGTGGGACAGCAGCAGATTCAGCACCATGGAAAAATCGATTTTAATCTGGCTGTCTACGTCCAGGGCCGGGGCGTTCACCAGCTCGGCCACGTGTTTGAGATCCATGAACTTGCCGGGCAGCATCAGGGCGAATCCGATGTTGTCCATGCCCCGGCGCCCGGCCCGGCCAGCCATCTGCTGGAATTCACTGGTACTTAAGGTCTGAAAATCCACCCCGTTGAACCGGTCGGAATTGAGGATCACCACGGAACGTGCCGGAAAATTTACTCCGGCCGCCACAGTGGAGGTGGCAAACATGGCACTGAGAAGGCCTTTGGCCATCAGGGTTTCCACCACCACTTCCAAGCGGGCAGATGGCCGCTGTGGTGGGCCCCGCACCCTTTTTCCTCCAGATCCCGACGGTGGGGATGGCTGCTTAGGTGAGGATTGTCCGCCACCAGCTGTGCCACCGCAATTTTCAGGTCTGCTTTTCTTTGCGGTGTTTTGTTCATCAGATCTGCATTGCAAAGTTTTAGGGCGTTGTCACATTCGGCCCGGGATTTTAAAAAGAAAATAGCGGGCAGCAGATCGAACCGGTCCAGGATTTTCAGGATTTCCCCAAAATCAGGCAGCCGTCCCGGCGGTGCCAGCACCGGCGGTTTTTCATGTTGGCAAACTTGAACACCTTGTCATGGAGCCCGGCGCCGGACGTACCCCTGGTTTTTTTGAGCAGCGGATACAGGGTGCCGGACGGATGGAGAAAGAGGGGATGCAGCGGCACGGGTCGATGCCGGTTTCAACGATTCGGCAGGTGCGGCCCCGGATGCTGCTCAGCCAGCCCGCGATCTGATCCGGATTCCCGATGGTGGCGGATAACAGCAGCAGCGGGATGCGCAACGGCAGGTAAATCATGATTTCTTCCCACACCACACCCCGCTCCGCGTCTCCCAGAAAATGGGCCTCATCCAGTATGATCAGGTCGCAGTTCAGGTTGTCCCCGGTGTACATGGCATCATAAAGCTGGTTTCGCAGGATTTCCGTTGTGCCGATGATCACCTCGGCATCGGCATTTTCCTTGATATCCCCGGTGAGGATCCCCACATGATCTTTGCCGAACAGGTCTGAAAACCGGGCATGAATGGAATTGGTCAATGCCTTGAGCGGGGTGGCATACCAGATACGCCCGTTTTTGTTAAGATGTATCCGGGTGGCTTCTTCGGCGATCCAGGTTTTTCCGGCTCCTGTGGGGGCGGTCACCAGACAGTCGGTTTCCTGGATTGCGGCAATGGCATCAAGTTGAAACGGGTCCGGTGAAAACGGTTTGTCTTCAGGCACCCCGATTTTTTCAAAAATGCGTTTGAGTCCCTTGTCCGCCCCGGGCTTCATGGATGGAATGCTGGCGGGTTTTCGCCGGGGACGGTTACCCCGGTAATAGCGTTTTTGTTTCATTAAAAGTAAGTGTAATCAAAATCCGCCATTTGTGCAAGTACTGCCTTTTTGCAAGGCAGCATTTTTCCGGCCGATTTCCCACCGCAGGTGTATCTCGGAGCCGTTTACCTGTGGTTTTATGGGGTCATATTGTAACTATCTTTCAAAGCCATGACTTGGGTTTCCAGGATCCGGTCGAACCGGGCCGTATCTGTGACCGGTTTTTGGATCATTTTCATACAAAAATCCATCTGGGCAGGGGTGGTAATGGGTTTGGCATACAGTTTCAAAGCAAATTCACTGAAATCCCTGATCATCACATCAAAGATCTGTTCCAACAGATCCGAGTCGATCGCGTCCATGTGATATGTTTCGATGATGAGCTGGCCATAGGCCACCAGGGTGAACAGTTCTCCCAGATACAGCAGAAAATCCATGTTTTCGGACTGGGTCGTGTCCGGAGTGGCAGCCATGAGCATTTCAGTGAGCTGGGTCGCCTGTTTTTTGAAAATAGTGACATTGGGCAGGTCTACACTGTCATAGGCAGGTGATAATCATGGAACTGGATTTTGCCTAAGCCTTTGGTTTTCCCTGGTTGAACAAAAAAGTATCACAACAGGGATCATTGCGCCGGGGGATTTCCGGAAACGTGCCGGGATTGAAAAATAGTTGGCCATGAATTTGATGATCAGCGCCATGTTGACATGCAAGGTACCCTCCAACTTGGGCAGGGAACGGATATCGGTGGCTGCCATTTCAAAAAAGGTGTCTTTTTCAAATCCCTTGGCCGCGATCACATCCCAGATCAGGTTAATGACGGTTTCTCCCTCACAGGTCACCTTCATTTTGACCATGGGGTTGTATAGAAGATACCGCCGGTCATGAGGGGAGGCGCTGCGGAAATAATCGGCCGCCCTCCGGGAAAACAGTTTCATGGCGGTCAGGCGGGTGTAGGCATCCACCAGCAGCCGTTGAATATGGGGGAAATCGGTGACCATTCGGCCGTACAGGTTCCGGTGGGCCACATGATTCAATCCTTCGTAAAACGCATGGGTGCAGATGCCGATGGATGCCCAGCCCAGGTTGAACTTGCCCACGTTGATGGTGTTCAGGGCGCTGTCCCAGGCGGCCCGGCCCGTGGACATGATGTCCGCATCGGTCACGGGATAGCCGTTCAAAGCGTATTCCGCCACATAGCCTTCCCAGTCCACCACGTTCTGGACCAGGTCATACTGGCTATGGGCCGGATCGGCTGCAAAAAAACATAGTCACCGGTTTCCGAATTTTTGCCGAACGTGGACACGATGCCAGCCTGGTTGGCATTGCCGATATAATATTTGCCCCCGTCCGCCACATAGTGCCCGTCTCCCAGAGGGGTCAGAGCCATGTCCGAGGCGTACAGGTCTGCCCCGTGCGCCTTTTCAGACAGGCCAAAGGCAAAGATATGGCCCTGTTTTAAAAGCTGTGCGGTTTTTTTCTTGATCTCTTCGTTGTCCCCCATCCAGATAGGTCCCAGGCCCAGAATGGACACCTGCCAGGCATACCAGTGGGACAGGTTGTAAAAGCTTAAGATCTCATTAAAGTCACAGATTCTTCTGGTATCCCATCGGGCGTTTGGATTGTCTCCGGCATATTTTTCAGGGGTGAGCAGGGTGGCAAAGATCTGATTCTCCTTGAGAAATGCCAGAAAATCCTGATACCAGACCCGCTGGTGAAAATCCTGCTTCAATCGGTTTTTGCCCCGGGTCTCAAAATAGGCAATGGTCTTTCTCATGATCTGCCGGGATTCGTCGTCCAGGTGATCAAAGACGGCGGTTTTGGGATTGAATAAAATCATGCGGCATTCCTTTGTGATATGTTGACGTTGATCCGGCCCAGCCGGTGCATAGCCAGGCCCGCACCCACAATGAGCAGGGCTCCGGCAAACAGATGCCAGGAAACCGGTTCCATGAGAAAAACGATGCCCACCACGGCGGTGAATAGGGTTTCGCTGGACATATAGGCCGCCCCTTCAAAGCCCTTGCAAAAGAAAAACCCCTGGTTCATGAGCAGCTGGGCTGCCACGGACACTATAATGAGACCAGAAATCATGGTCCATTCCACAGCAGTTTGAGGCAGCACCGGATGGGTGAGGCAGAATGGCAGGGTGGCCAGGGTGCCCATGGTGCAGAAATAAAAATAGATGATCACCGGCCCGTTGTGTTCCCGAAGCGTTCGGATGACGGTTACTGCGAATCCGGACAGCAACGCCCCCATGATGGCCATGGCCTGGCCCAGGACACTGTCGGACAGCCGGAAGTCGAACAGGATGGCCACCCCTGCCAGCAGTACTCCGATACATGCGATCTGAAACCGGTTCACCCGTTCCTTGTAGATGAGAAACCCGAACAGAGCTGCAAAGGCCGGATATGAATAAAACAGCACCACTGCTGTGGACATGGGCAAAAGGCGCAGGGCAGACACCACAAAGAAAAAGGCCAGGGAACCGGTGCATCCCCGGAGAATGAGCAGAGGGATGTTGTGTCCCCTGAAAGGGTTTTTTCTGCGGCTGAACACTGCAGTCAACAGGATCATTCCGCCGAAACACCGGATGAACCCCAGATGCCAGACCGTGTAATGATCGGGCATGAGCTTGACAATGGTGGACATGAGCGTGAACAGCAGGGCTGCGGACAGCATGAACAAAGGCCCTGCCATGCGGGCATCCATGAGAACGGTTCGGGGGGCGGACCGGTGCATATGCGGATTATCCTTGAATTTGAAAGTTGCCGTTGATCTGAAAGGCAAGATAGCCCCGGACGTCGTTTGTGTCAAACCAATTGCATCACAAGGGATAAATGAATGGATTTTTCATTGGATACCTTGGAAAAACGGTGTTATGTTTTGAAAACAGATGCATAATATCACACAACATCATACATTACCTGATAAGGAATACCGGATGTCGGAAAAACATGGCAGTCTGCTGGCCGGGTATGGATTTGCCCTGGGGGCCACGGCCCTGTGGTCAGGAAATTTCATTGTGGCCAGGGGATTGAACGACCTGATTCCGCCGGTGAGCCTGGCGTTTTACCGGTGGCTGACGGCAGTGCTCGTGTTTGCTCCTTTTGCGGTCCAGGGTGTGATCAAGGAGTGGCCCCTGATCAGGCGGCATATCTCATACATGGCAGTGACCGCGTTCATCGGGGTGACCTGTTTCAATACGTTTATATATATTGCCAGCCATACCACCACTGCCATGAACCTGTCTTTGATCTCCATCACTTTTCCGGTGTTTGTGGTACTGATTTCCAGAGTGTTGTTCAAAGAGGCGCTGATAATCAAGCGGATCGCAGGAATTTTTGTGGTCTTAGCAGGGGTGGTCTGCCTGATCACACAGGGGGAATGGGGTCGGATTATAGCCGTCCGGTTCGTGTCCGGTGACCTGTGGACGCTGACATCGGCGATGCTGTTTGCAGTGTTCAGCATTCTGCTCAAGCGAAAACCGGACGGGATCCGGCTTTACGCTTTCCAGTTCACTTTGTTTTTCCTGGGATTGATGTTTCTGCTGCCGTTTTTCCTCTGGGAACAGACCCGGACGACCGGGCTGTTTCTGAATCAGGCCACGTTGCCGGCAATTCTTTATGTGGGGATTTTTGCTTCCCTGTGTGCTTTTTTGCTTTGGAACCGGGCCATCCTCCTGCTGGGCCGTCCAGGGCCGGGATGGTCTATTATACCCTGCCTCTGTTCAGCGGATTGCTGGCATCCCTGTGTCTGGGGGAAAATATCGGTCTGGAGCATGGTGTCAGTGCGGTGATGATTCTGGCCGGTATCGTTCTGGCCAATCAGAGAACTTGAGAGGTGAGACCATGAACACGAATCTATCCCGGTTTCAATTCAAAAGGTTGCAGACACGGCTTCTGATTTCTCTGCTGCTCCCGGTGCTGGTGATGGTGCTTTTAGGCGGCGTCGCCGGCTTTTGGTATGCCAGGGGAATCATGCTGGACCAGTGGCAGGAATCCGCGGTGGTCAGGCTTCAGCGGGCGGCCCATTATATCGAGATGCGTTTGCTCAAGCCGGTGGATCTGCTCAATGTCCTGTTCCAGGTATCGGACCGGAATGCGGCAGTGGTGTCCCCGGAACAAGTGGTGGATTTTCTTATAGTCATGGATGGGTGGTATCTGCGGTGTACGAGCCGGCTGATCCGCCTGAGGCGGGCCCGGTCCCTCATACCGGAAGGATGGTCGGCATGGGACCCATGGACCGGATGAACATGGACAGGCACCCCGGCATGCGGTTTTCCCGGTCTCAGATTGCCAGTGTGTCCGGCCCCCGGTATCATGCGGATGAGCAGGGCAGAACCGTGACCATGCATATTTCCCTGTTTGGGATGCCGGAAAAACGGCTGGGGGATCTGGTTATCCGGATGGAGTTTGATTTTCTTCTCAAGGATATCCTGGCCCTGGGGTGGTGGCAGAGCGACATGGCCTGTATCGTCGATGAGGCCGGTGCCTATATGGCCCATACCAACATGGCCATGACGGATCGGCGGACCCTGGGAGGGTCGGATGATCCGCTGGAGCGGGCCATTTTCGAAAGAATGAAATCCCAGCCGTTCGGAACCGTTGCCCTGAAGGGCCACCCTCCGGATCTGGTGGCGGGTTTCTATAAGCTGGACCAGGTGCCATGGACCATCATCATGTTTGCCGAAGGCCACAAAATTCTGGGGCCCATCGTGACGTACCGAAACGGCATTGCCCTGGGCGTTTTTGTCCTGGCCGCGCTGGTGCTGGTATTGATTCGTTTTCACATGTGCCGGATGGTGAGACAGATCCAGCAGCTATCGGAAAAGGCCCAAGCCGTGGCAGAGGGGGATTACGGGTCTCCCATCCCGGTGGAAAGCCGTGACGAACTCGGGCAGCTGGTGGAAAGTTTCAACACCATGGTCAAAGGACTGGAAGAACGGGATCATATCCGCAACAGTTTCGGCCGATATGTGGATCCGGATTTGCCAAATCCTGATGGCGCATCCGGAGGCCGGCCGGCTGGGAGGCGTCCGTCGGGAAGCGGTCATGCTCATGTCGGATATCCGGGGATTCACCAGTTTGTCGGAGACGCTGGGGCCCGAAGTGATCGTGGCGGTTCTGAACCGGTATTTTTCCCATATGATCGAAATCATCCGGAACCACCAGGGCATAATCGTGGATTTTTATGGAGATGCCATCCTGGTCTTTTTTGACCCGCTGGACGAGCCGACATCTGACACGGTTCTGCGTGCCGTTAATTGTGCATTTGAGATGCAGTCCAAAATGCCGGCGGTCAACCGGGAGTTGAAAGAACAGGACCTCCCGGACCTGGCCATGGGCATTGGCATCCACACCGGCCAGGTGGTGGTGGGGACCATCGGATCCGATGCCCGGGCCAAATACGGGTGGTGGGATCTGCGGTCAATATCACCAGCCGGATCCAGGAGCAGGCCAAAAAAGGGCAGATTCTGGTGTCGGATACGGTGTTGGACAAAATCGCCCAGGGGAAGGATTTGCAGGTACAATCCTCTTTTCCGGGGAGCCTGAAAGGGGTGGACCAGGGCATGACGCTGCATGCGGTCGTACCGGCAAACGGTTTCCAAAGTTCTTTCTAACCTTCGGGGTGGGAGGACAAAATCTGATCCAGGTCCAGGCCGTATTTTTTGATTTTGTTGTTCAATGTTGTTCGGGTGATGTTCAGTAGTTTTGCCGCCTCTGTCTTGTTGCCCCGGGTCTGTTTCAACGTCTGCATCAAGGCCATGGTTTCAACTTCACCCAGGGATTTTCCTCCCAATTCAGGCATATTTTCCGGGGAATCGTGATCCTGCCGGTAGTTTTTCACCACCTCCGCCGGCAGATCCTTTTCTGAAATATACTGCCCCATGGACAGGATCACCGCCCTTTCAACGGCGTTTTCAAGTTCTCTCACATTGCCCGGCCATGAATGTTTCATCAGGGCATCCATGGCTGCGGGTGTGAACCCCTTGAACTGTTTTCTGTTTTTTTGTGCGTACCGGTCCAGGAAATGCCGGGCCAGCAGGGGAATGTCGTCGGACCGCTCCTTTAAAGCGGGGATCCTGATATGGATGACGTTCAGGCGGTAAAACAGGTCTTCTCTGAACCGGCCGTTTTTCACTTCCTTTTCCAGATTTTTATTGGTGGCCACGATGATCCTGACATCGATGCGGATAGACCGGTCACTGCCTACCCGCTGAATTTCTCTTTCCTGGATGGCCCGCAGCAGTTTCACCTGCATGGACGGCGGAATGTCCCCGATCTCGTCCAGAAAAAAAGTGCCTTTGTCTGCACGGAGAAACAGGCCGTCCCGTTTTTTGTCCGCGCCGGTAAACGCCCCTTTTTCATGGCCGAACAGTTCCGATTCCAGAAGGGTTTCGTTTAACGAGGCACAGTTGATGGAAACCAGTTTTTTGTTTTCCGGGGCTCTGGTCGTGAATGGCTCTGGCAACAGCTCTTTTCCGGTCCCGCTGTCTCCGGTAATCAGAATGGTGACGTCAGTGGGGGCCGCGATCCTGGCGGTCTCCATCACTGCTTTCACGGCCAGGCTGGAACCGATAATGCAGGAGAAACCCGTCTCTGATGATATCTTTTTTTTCAGGTCGGCATTTTCCCGGGCCAGGTGCAGGTGGCTCATGGCCCGTTGGATGGTGAGTTTGAGGTCATCATAATTTAAGGGTTTGGTCAGATAGTCATAAGCCCCCAGTTTCATGGCTTCCACCGCCTTATCCACCGAAGAATAGGCGGTCATGATGATGATAGGGAGGGCCGGGTTATAGGCTTTAATTTTTTCAAGGGCCTCCATCCCGCTGACATTGGCCATTCTCACATCCATGAGCACCAGGTCATAAGGGGTTTTTTCGACCCCGCTGATGGCATCTTTCCCATCCATGGCGGTATCAATGGCGTGTCCAAGGCCTTTTAAAACGGTTTGAAGCATGAACAGGTGGGCGGTATCGTCGTCAACGATCAGAATTCTGCCTTTCATGGTCATTCCTTTTGCCGGTTTTCAAGCGGTATTGAAAGATAAAACGTAGTTCCTTTTCCCTTGACACTGTCGAACCGGATGTTGCCGTTGTGGTTTTCAATGATTTTATGGGCAATGGCCAGGCCCAGTCCGGTACCGTTTTTCTTGGTGGTATAGTAGGGATTGAACACCGATGCCTGCTCATCGGGGGCAATGCCTTTTCCGGTGTCAGACACTGCAAAGCAGATGGCATCTTCTTTAACCAGGACCTCCACAGTCAGGTCTCCGCCGTCTTTCATGGCCTGCATGGCATTGATATACAGGTTCAACAGCACCTGGGTGAAACGGTCCGGATCCAGAAGGACCTGTGGCAGCGGGGTATCGATTTTTTCCGTTATCCGGATGCCGGCAGTCCGGGCTTCATGCCGGACAATGCCTATAGAGTGACGGATCAACGGTTCCGGCTGTGTGGGGCGCAACACCAGGTCCGCCGGCCGGGCGAATTCCAGGAGTTCGGAAATCACGCGATCCACCCGGTCGATTTCATTGACCATCATTTGGGCAGCCTGTTTGTTTTCACTGTGTTCTTCAAACAGGCTGCCGAAAAACCGGCATACCCTTTGATGGAACTCAAGGGGTTGCGGACCTCATGGGCAATGCCTGACGCCAGGGTCCCTAGTGCGGCCTGTTGTTCCTTGCGCCGGATTTCCGATTCCAGTGCCCGGATCCGGGTCAGATCCTTCAGGATAAACAGAAATCCGATGAAATTGTTTTCCCGGTCGTAAATCCGGGTCACGATGACGGAAACAGGGATCGGACCGGATTGTTCCGAATCGACACGAATCTCTTTTTCAACCCCTTTACCAGGGGCTTTTGCGGTTTGATGCAGGCGCCAGATGCTGTGGGGGAGCTTGTCTCTCGCAAGTGCGCCAAAGGCTTCCGAAAGGCGCAGACCCAGAAGCCCACCAGCGGTGTCGTTGATGTACCGGATGTGCCGTTTCCTGTCCACAATGATGACTCCCATGGGGAGGCTGGAAATGGTTTCTGCGGCAAGGCCCGGGTGTCCCGCAGCATCCGCCGGGATCGGGCGGCCTTGCGGGACCAGATCAGGGAGATGATACCGGTCAGTCCGGTGAGAAATACGATAGCCATCATACTGATGTTGTGGTGCAGGTCGGCGGTTGCGGCTTGTTCAAACGGGGCGATGTCCATGCCCACGACAATGACGGGACGGTTATGGTCACTGCTGTTGAGGGAATCTGTTGAACGGGTGGTTTTTTTCGACGATACCGGTTTCTCAGACATGTCCGACACTGAGATCCGGGCGGTTTTGAAGACTTCGAAATACCGGGTGCCGGTTTTTGTTTCCACAATCCGCCAGTTGAAATCACCGGATAACGGCAAAGCTGCGGGGCTGTCCTGGATGTCAATGGCCGGGCTGGTCAGGTTTCGTTCCCCGCGGGCGATGATGGTTCCTGATCCATCTTTCAGAAGCAGATAGGAAACATCCGGGCGGGATGCGGTTTTTTCCATGAGTCGATGCAGGGCCGCCGGACTGCCGTGCATTCCAGTTCCAATTTCCTGCTCAAAAGAGGCAATCAGCATCGTGCCTTTTTCATTCAATAACGTGGTGACATGCTGCTTTTCACGATTGAAGAGTTCAATGGTCTGAAAAAAAATGACCGCCATGAGAATGAAGCTCATGCAGATGGGAAGCCAGGGTGATGCTGAGGCCATCCATTGATTGAGTTTTCTGAGTTCCATTGCAAACGGGTTCCTGCAAAAGTGATTAAAAATTAACCGGACTTCCTGAAACTGCCGTCCAATTATGAATCATGTTTTGACATTTGGCAACCGGCCAAAATGGATCCGGACCACAATCTTATAAAAATTTCCTCATGATTCAAAATGGTTACATATTATTGCCACAATGTGGTATGAATGTTGCGGTACCATTATCTCAAAGAGTCAAAAAACATGAAAGAACGATCATACGGGAGGAAACATGTGGGGATGCAGTCACACGGGTCCCGGAATGGGGCATGGGATGTTCTGGAGCGCCGCAGTGAATCCGGATAAAGGGCCAACCCATCGATCTGATGAGAAGCCGCCAGGAGGAAGTATCATGGAGATGTCAATGACGTCCTATGGTTATGTGAAAGCACTGAACCACTCACTGGTTTTTTGATGGGTCAATGTGCCCGGCAGAGCAGTCTTTTTTTCAGGTGTTGTGTCTGTGTGCGGGGCTTTTAATGATTTGTCACCGTGTATCCGCCGCAGAACCGGCAAAAAATCTCCTGGCAGAGCTGGAAGCCGGCCTTTCTGGCACCGTGCAGCTGTCGGATCTACTCGAGTACGCATATCTGACCAGCCCGGCTGTCACGGCTTCGAAAAAATCCTGGGAAGCTTTTATTGAAACCTATCGGGTCGAAAAAAGCCTTCCCGATCCCCAGATATCCGCCACCTTTTTCCCCCGGCCCATTGAAACAAGGTTAGGTCCCCAGGACTGGAACCTAACCTTGTCCCAGGCCATCCCGTTTCCCGGCACCCTGACCCAGAAGGCGAGGGTCCTGGAATCGGATGCCGCCATGGCCCGGATTCGGGTGGATAAAACCGTTAAAGCCGTCGTCGCAGAAGTGTCTTCCTCGTTTTATGAGCTGGGATATATTCAGACAGCTGTGGCAGTGGCACAGGCCAATCTGGCGTTGGTCCGGCAGATGCTGCAGATCAGTGAAAACGCCTATTCAGACGACAAAGCGCTGTTCTATGATGTGTCCAAGGCCCGAGCCCAGACCGCCCAGCTGCAATATGACCTCCTGCTGTTCAACGAGCTGGAAAAAACTGAAAAAATCACCCTCAACTCCCTGTTGAACCGGCCGCCTGAGGCACCCCTGGGACAGGCCGCCAAGGTATGGCCGGGAAAGGTGGTGTACTCTTTAGAAGAGGTGTATGACCTGACCCTGGCCCATCAGGAAGATATTCTTCTGGCGGAAGAACAGGTGAACCGATCGGAACAAGCCGTGCAGCTGACCCGTCTTGAAACCATGCCGTCATTCAAAGTGGGCCTGTTCTATGCGGGCATCGGTGATCCGGATGTGCCGAATCCGCCTCCGGATGCCGGGGATGATGCCGTGGGGGTACAGTTCGGCATGACTCTTCCTTTGTGGCTCGGCAAAACCAGAGCCGCACCGCTCGGGCTTTGGCAGAAAACAAAATGCACAGGCCCGGAAAACCGAGGCTGCCAACCAGGTTTTGGCCAGGATCAGCCGTCTGTGGTTCAAGCTGGAAAATGCCGAACGTCTGATCGCCCTGTATGAAAAAGACCTGCTTCCCCAGGCCATCTCTTCCGTCCGGACGGCAGAGACCTGGTTCAAACAGGGGCAGGGCGGTTTGCCGATTTTTTGGAAATCCAGGCTACCGCCTATAATTTTCAATTATCCCTGGCAAGGGCCCGGGCGGATTACGCAAAAACCCTGGTGGTGCTGGAGCAGGTGGCCGGCGTGGTCCTGGATGCGATCCTCCCCCTTCCTACAGGAGAACAGACCCCATGAAATCCATCAGTGCCATTCAGATCATAATAATGATATGCGCTGCCTGGCCGTGCTTTGCCGGCTATGATGTCATGAAACAGGAACTGGCGGCCTACCGCCCTGAACACAGCGCAGCCATCCGTTCAATGCCGCCGGATACCGGCGGACAAGCAGCGGTTTCTGTGGGAACCGGTCTGACCGAAGACCAGGCGTTCATCCAGACCCTGGTCCAGGCCCATGAAAAAAAGAGTTCTGACCCGGGCCCATGGCCGTCGCCATGGGGGTGGATGAACCCATCCTGGCTCAGGTATCGCCAAAATCGGAGGATCCGGCAGCCATGGCCGCCCTTGTAGGGCAGGCCGTTCACCTCAAAGTGATCAAGGCCATTGCCGTGCTCCGGAACACCGAGATTCAGGCGGCCCGGAAAAAAAGTGATGGCCGAAATCCGGTCCTTTGACCAGGTCACCCATCTCGAGGACACCCTACGGCAGTATACGGCATTCACCGCAGCCCTTGACAACCGGGCCGGGCCCTTGACGTCACCGGGCGCCGTAAGGGCGATCCATCCGTTTCCGGGCCTGACCGCTCTCAAGGGCCGGATTGTTGAGAACCGGGTGAATCAATTGGAACAGGAAATGGCCATCGTAATCCGGCAGACGCTCCAGGCGGTTGAAATTGCAGGTCGGAACCTGGAGTTCACCGCCCGGTCCATCCGGATCATCAAGCAGACCCTGGATGCATTCGAACGTCTTCTGGATGTGGCGGCTTCCCTGTATCGAAGCGGGAAAACCAGCTACCAGGATGTGATCAAGGTGAGTATCAAGATTGAAACCCTCAAGCAGGACCGGGTTTCCCTGGAAAATGACGTCGCCGTCATTCAGGCCCGTCTGGTTGAACTGATGAACCTCCCGGCCGGTACCCGGATGGGGCCGGTGACTACAGGCCCGTTCCCGCAGACAATTCCGGGTCCCGGGGCACTGGCTGCCATGGCCAGGGAACACCGCCAGGAGCTGGCAGCCCTCCGGTTTCAGATCCGGCGGGTGCAGTCCATGCTGGAAATGTCGGAATCCATGACCGAAGTCCTGTTTACTTCAGGCTGTCCTACTGGGATGCCGACAATGTTAATACTGCCGGCACCGGGGCGTTGAAGCCGGCATTTGCTGAAAAGACAATGGCATCCATGAAAAACAACCGGCCCCGGAACCCCTGGTACGGGGTGGACGGCCCCTGGGTTCAGCAGACGCGACAGACCCTGGCCGGCCTGGCACATACCCTGACAGCCCGGGAAAATGCCACGGACCGCATGGTGGCCGATGCCTGGGCTGAAATTGACAAATTCAGGCGGGAACTGGATCTTTACCAGGACCGGATTTTGCCGCTGACAACATCGGCTCTGGAAGTGTCCACCAGAGAATATGAAGCCGGCGTCATCGCATTTTCCCAGGCCATCGGATCCTATACCGACTGGCTGGCAGTCCAGCTGACCATTGCCCAAAAGATCCGGGACCTGGGCATCTCTTTGGCGGCCCTTGAATCCATTGTGGGCGAATCCTTTTAAAACAGCACAGGAAAACCGGTATCATGAATATCAAATCAATTTTATTGACTGTCTCTCTGACCGCGCTGGTCACCGGATCGGCGTTTTTTTCTTCCTCTCTTTTCTGGCGCCCCCGGCTTCTGTGGACAGCAATACTTTGCCCGCCCAGACAGGGGGCGGAGCATCGGCGGAACGGGAGATTATCTACTGGAAAGCCCCATGGATCCCACGGAAATCTATGACGAACCTGGCAAAAGCAAGATGGGTATGGATCTCGTACCGGTGTATGCGGATGAAGTGTCAGACAGTAAAGGCACCGCCGATCGGAAGATCATTTACTGGAAAGCCCCCATGGAGCCTACCGAGATCTATGATGCGCCTGGCAAGAGCAAGATGGGCATGGATCTGGTGCCGGTGTATGAGGATGAAGTTCAGGGCGGGGTGGACATCAAGATCAACCCGGTGGTGCAGCAGAACATGGGACTGAAGATCAGACCGGTCGAACAGGGCCGCTTGAATCACACCATCCGGACTTATGGTCATGTGACCTTTGACGAGACCCGGACCGGTATTGTCAGCCCCAAGGCCGCCGGGTGGATTGAAACGCTTTATGCCAACTACATCGGGTTTGTGGTGGAAAAGGGTGATCCCCTTTATACCATCTATTCGCCGGCACTGGTGGCGACTCAGGAGGAATATCTGTCGGCCTTCAGAAATTATCAGGCGCAAAAAACGCCCCTGAACCGGGACCTGCTCTTATCCGCTAAAAAACGACTGGCTTTCTATGACATTGCTGATCAGGATATCGCGTTTCTGGAACAGACTGGACAGGTCCGCAAGGCATTGACCATAAGGTCCCCGTTCAAAGGGGTGGTGACCCATAAAAACGCGGTTCAAGGGGCCTATGTCAGGGCAGGAGACAGCCTGTTCACCATCTCGGATCTGTCCAAGGTATGGGTGGAAGCCCATATCTATGAATATGAACAAAATCTGGTTCATGAAGGCCAGACCGTTGAAATGATGTTGCCCTATTATCCGGACAGGGTGTACACGGGCCAGATCGCCTATATCTTTCCCTTTCTTCAACCCAGGACCCGGGATGTGGTGATCCGGATCACTTTTGACAACGAGGACAGCGACCTGAAACCGGACATGTTTGCACAGATCGCCATCCTCACCGGCCAGGATGCCGCCGGTCTGATCATACCGTCTGAGGCAGTGATCCGTTCCGGGGAAAACAACTGGTATTTGTGGCCGAAGGCAGCGGCCGGTTCAGCCCCCGGCAGATTACCACCGGGGTTCATCTGTCAGAAGGCCGGGTCCAGGTGCTGACAGGACTGGCAGCAGGAAATGATGTGGTGGTGTCCGGTCAGTTTCTGCTGGATTCCGAATCCCGGCTCAAAGAGGCGATCCAGAAAATGATGGCAGCCAGGTCCGGTAAAGCGGACGATTCCGGTCCAAATGCCGGAAACCCGGATACAGGCGGTTCGGACGGTTTTTCGATGACTTGGATGACGCGGCGGAAGATGATTTTTCAAGGACATGGAATAGCCGGTGATATGGTACCTGTCACGGCCGGAATTGATTTGAGGAACTGATCACGATGATACACAAGATAATTGAATGGTCCATTCACAACCGGTTCATGGTGATTCTATCAACGGTTTTCGTAATTTCCGGCGGGATTCTGGCCATGGTGAACACCCCCCTGGATGCCATTCCGGACCTGTCCGATGTCCAGGTCATCATCTATACCGAATATCCGGGCCAGGCCCCCCAGGTAGTGGAAGACCAGGTGACCTATCCGTTGACTACGGCCATGCTCAGCGTCCCCTTTGCCAAGGTGGTCCGGGGATATTCTTTTTTTGGATATTCCTTTGTGTACCTGATTTTTGAGGACGGCACCGACATCTATTGGGCCAGATCCCGGGTCATGGAATATCTCAACTTTGTGTCCAGACGTCTGCCCGAAGGGGTGACCCCGAGTCTCGGGCCGGATGCCACCGGCGTGGGATGGGTGTATGAATATATTCTTGAGGACACCGCCGGCGAGACCGATCTGGCGGAACTGAGATCGCTTCAGGACTGGTTTGTCCGGTATGAACTCACAGCTGTGCCCGGGGTGTCCGAGTGGCCAGTATCGGCGGGTTTGTCAAGCAGTATCAGGTGGAGGTGGACCCCAACAGACTGGCGTCCTACGGGATTTCCATCAAACACATCAAAACCGCTATCCAGCGTTCCAACGCGGATGTGGGGGGGCGCCTGCTGGAAATGGGGGAAACCGAGTTCATGGTCCGGGGTCGGGGATATATTCAGTCCCTGGAGGACTTGGGACGGATCGCGGTGTCTGTGGACAACCGGGGAACCCCGATTCTACTCAGGGATGTGGCCACGCTCCAGATCGGCCCGGAGCTGCGCCGGGGTATTTTGGAATGGAACGGACAAGGGGAGGCAGTGGGCGGCATCGTGGTGATGCGGTACGGCGAGAACGCCCGGGAAGTAATCCAGCGAGTCAAGGAAAAGCTGGCTGATCTGGAAAAAGGGCTGCCAAAAGGGGTAAAGATCGTCACCGGGTATGACCGGGCCGCTCTGATCGAACGGGCCGTGGATACGCTGAAGGCCAAGCTCACCGAGGAAATGGTCGTGGTGGCTTTGGTCTGCATCGTTTTTCTGCTGCATTTGAGGTCCGCATTCGTGGCGATATTCACGCTGCCAGTGGGGATTTTGATGTCGTTTCTGATCATGTATCCCTTTGGCATTAACGCCAATATCATGAGTCTGGGAGGCATTGCCATTGCCATCGGCGTGATGGTGGATGCGGCCATCGTAATGGTGGAAAACGCCCACAAACACCTGGAGCGGGATCGGGGAAAGAAAAGCCACACCCAGATCATCATGGAAGCCGCTAAAGAGGTGGGACCGGCCCTTTTTTTCAGCCTGCTGATCATCACGGTGTCGTTTCTGCCGGTATTCAGTCTCATGGAGCAGTCAGGCCGGCTGTTTAGGCCCCTGGCCTATACCAAAACCACGGCCATGGCTGCCGCGTCTGTCTTGGCCATCACCATCATTCCGGTGCTCATGACCATTTTTGTCAAGGAGCACCCCATCGACCCGGGGCGGTCCCGGGCAGGAAAAAGTGGATCTGGGTTCTGGCCCTGGCAGGGCCGCCCCTTGCTGTGGCAGTCATGGGAATCGCCAAAGTGAATCTGTCGGACTGGTCCCTGGTGCTGGCCCTGGGTCTGTCCGTGTTTTTCGGGATCTGCCTGTTTCCCCAGAAGATCCTGCATGAAGACAAAAACCCGTTGAACCGGTTTCTGATCCGCATCTATCGGCCCATGATCAAAGGTGTGCTCAAATGGCGGCGGCTCACGGTGATGGTGGCCCTTCTGGCCGTGGCTGGGACCTGGTATCCCATGACCCGGGCAGGCTCCGAGTTCATGCCGCCGCTCAATGAGGGGGATCTGTTGTACATGCCCACCACTTTGCCCGGGATCTCCATCACCAAGGCAAAGGAGCTGTTGCAGCAGACCGACAAGATCATCCAGCGGTTTCCCGAGGTGAAAACCACCTTAGGGAAGATCGGCCGGGCCGAGACCTCCACGGATCCGGCCCCGCTGTCCATGATCGAAACTGTGATCATGCTCAGGCCTCAAAAAGAATATGAAATCATCGAAACGCCCCGTTTTTTTCAGACTGGCCGGGCTGGCTGAAGCAGCCCCTTACCTGGATCTGGCCGGAGAAGAAAAACGGAAAAATCCTGCGTGAATGGCGCAAAAAAAAGATCGACCGATTCTACGCCGCCTGGCCCGACTGGATCAAAGCCCCGATGACCCGGATTCTGCCCCAAGAGCGGTATATCACCATGCAGGAGCTGATCGATGACCTGGATCAGGCGGTGAAATTACCCGGGCTGACCAATGCCTGGACCATGCCCATCAAAACCCGCATCGACATGCTGTCCACCGGGATCAAAACGCCGGTGGGTATCAAGATCATGGGGCCGGATCTGCCCGTTCTGGCGGATATAGGAGAGCGGATCGAGGCGTTGCTCAGGGACAAGAAAGGCACCTTATCCGTATTTTCCGAGCGGGTCACCGGCGGTAATTATCTGGATTTTATCATTAACAGGGAACAGATTGCCCGGTACGGGCTTCAGGTTCAGGATGTTCAGGATATCATCACCACCGCCATTGGGGGCATGAATGTGACCTATACTGTTGAGGGACTGGAGCGGTATCCGGTGAACCTGCGCTATAACCGGGCGTTCAGGGATAATCTGGACTCCCTGCGCCGGGTCCTGGTGCCAACGCCCACTGGCGCCCAGGTGCCCTTGGTTCAACTGGCGGACATTGCCGTGAAAAAAGGGCCGGCCGGTATCAAAAGCGAGAACGCCCGAAAAACCGCCTGGGTGTTCGTGGATATCCGGGGCATGGACCTGGGCACCTATGTGAGTCAGGCCAAAACCTTGGTAAATGAAAAAATCATCCTTCCCACCGGATATTCCCTGGTATGGTCCGGCCAGTTCGAATACATGGAAAAAGCCCGGAAAACCCTGAAACTCATTATCCCGGCCACCCTGGTTCTGATTTTCATTCTGCTCTACATTCACTTTCACAACATCACCGAGGTGGTGATTGTGATGGTGAGCCTGCCGTTTTCTCTGGTGGGCGGATTCTGGCTGATCTATCTTTTGGGGTACAACTTGTCCGTGGCAGTGGGGGTGGGGTTCATCGCCCTGGCCGGCCTGGCCACCGAAACCGGCATCGTGATGCTGGTGTATCTGGACGAGGTGTTCAAGCGGCAGACCGCCGCCGGAAAGATGACATCACTGTCCCAGCTGCATGCCGCCATTGTGGAAGGGGCGGTGGAACGGGTTCGGCCCAAGATCATGACCGTGGCCACCACCCTGATTGGGCTGTTGCCCATCATGGCCGGCACCGGGGCCGGGTCCCAGATCATGAAACGCATTGCCGCCCCCATGGTGGGAGGACTCTTGACTTCCGCCGTCATGACCCTGATTATCATCCCGGTGATCTACCATTTTTGGCGGTCCCGGACCATTCAACATTCATAACCCGAAACCCGAAAATTCACATTTAAGGACCATCCCCCAACAACCATTAACCGGGGAATGAAAGCAAACCAATCAAGAAAGGATAGAACCCATGAAAAATCTGACACAGAAATGTTTTGCCCTTGTCGCCCTGACAGCAGCCCTGTTCTTTTTCACCGGCCCGGCCGGTGCCATGGAAGGACATGGTCAAGATGCCGGCGGCAGTGAACGGGTCGGAGATCTGTTCCATGAATCGATGCAGGATGGATACATGCTGTCCTATTACCTGATGGACCTGCGGGACATAAATGAAGACAAGGCCGCTGACAGCCAAGCCGGCCAAGATCATGCCGGTCACCCCAAAAAGGAGATGGAAAAGCCCCATCACATCATGGTGTACATCATGGACAAGGATCACACCCCGGTGGAAAAGGCCAAAGTGGGCTTTTTGATAAAGGGCGGGGACAAAGAGGCCCAGAAGATCATGGCCATTTACATGAGCGGCGGGTTCGGCATCACGGCGGATATGAAGGCCAAAGGGGCGTATGAAATTGCCCTCAAGGCGGTGATCGGGGAGGTCACCCTGATGGACCGGTTCACCCACGAAATGAATTAGCCGGATGGATACCGGTATTCAATCCACCGATTCGTCTATCTTGTTGTTTCACTCAGGGGCTCATCAGAAGACCCTTGGCGAAGGGGGTAGGTGGGTCAAAAGACCCCCTGCCGGGGGCGGAATGCTGCCGGATAGGTCTGCGTTGATTTGCAGAAATGGTCTCGATTTCCGGCATGTTGATGCAGAAATGCCGGTATTGTTTGATGTTGACGAATTCGGCAAATGCGTGTCATATTATGAAAAATATGCTGTCTTTTCGAAAATAGGGTCCGGTCCGCCGGTGATTCTCATCCATGGGCTTCTGGGATCGTGTGCCAACATGGGTGTGGTGGCCAGGGGACTTTCCCGGCGGTTTGAGGTGCTGTCCGTGGATCTTCGGAACCACGGCCGGTCGTTTCATGCCCCGGGGATGACCTATTCGGAAATGGCGCAGGATCTGGCCGGATTTATGGAGGGCCTTAAACTGGACAGCGCCGGGGTGGCAGGGCACTCCATGGGAGGCAAATGCGCCATGCAGCTGGCCATGGATTTTCCGGAAAAAGTGGCGGGACTGGCCGTGCTGGACATGGCCCCCAAAGAGTACGAACCGGTGTGGGTATCCTATATCCAGGCCATGCTGGATCTGGATCTTTCACAGGTTGACCGCCGGGATCAAGCGGATCAGCTGCTGGCATCTGCGGTTCCGGATGGAACGTTACGGGGGTTTCTGCTCCAGAACCTGAAACGCGGGAATGATGATCGGTTTTTTTGGCGTGCGGACCTTTCGGCCATTCTGGCAGCCATGACTGACATTGGTGCGCCGATATCGGGCAATCCCCATCAGGGACCGGCATTTTTTGTCCGGGGCGGGGCATCAGATTTTGTATCTGACAGCGACTGGGAGGATATTCAGGCCCTGTTTCCGGAAGCGGTGCTTACAACCATTGCCAAAGCAGGTCATCTGGTTCATCTGGAACATCCGGACCTGATCACGGAACTGCTGACAGATTTTTTTGGGACATTTCAAGTTGGTTTCGTGAACCGGAAAAATAAAGGAAAAAAGGAGACAACCTGTGCCGGTTCATATCACCCATAAGATTCAGATCCCTGATCACGAAATCCAGCTGGAGGCCATCCGTGCCCAGGGGGCCGGCGGACAGCATGTGAACAAGGTGTCCACGGCCATTCATCTGCGGTTCGATATTCCCGGATCCAGCCTGCCTGAGGAGATCAAGTCCCGGCTTCTGACCCTGGCGGACCAGCGGATCACCAAAGACGGCATGGTCGTGATCAAGGCCCAGCAGTCCCGGAGCCAGGACAAAAACCGGACCGAGGCCGTCAAGAGGCTGCGGCAATTGATATTGAAGGCCATGGTCAGGCCGAAAAAAACGCCGGCCTACCCGGATACCTCAAACGGCCCGGAAGAAACGGCTGGACAGCAAGACAAGGCGGGGCCGGGTAAAGCGGTTGCGGAGACCGGTCGGGCCTGACGAATAGTGAGGCTGGAAACACTCCCGGTTATTTTAAAACGAGCGAAAATTCGATAATGACTTAATTTTCGGATGTCAGGGTGATAAAAGGGGGCCTGTGAATCAGCCAACTTCAAAAATGGAGTAACTATCTGAAGGAGATACCTGATGCGGTGGGAATGCACACCTACAGCCTCTACCACCACGGGGTGGCCATTGCCCATGCCATCGGCGCGGATATCACCAAGATCGGCATGAACCTGACGCGACCCCGGCCTGTGGCTGCCGGCAAATTTCACCCGGATGTCATGGCACAGCTGGATGCAGTGGCGGAGAAAGTCACGTCAGTGCTGGATCAGGTGGAAAAAATAGGAATTAAGCTGGCCATAGAGAATCATACCGACGCGTTTTCAGAGGAAGTCCTGTGGGTTCTGGACCCGGATCGGTCATCCCCTGGTGGGAGCCTGAATTGACACCGTTAACGGGATCCATGTGACGGAAAACCCCATTACTGCGGTGGAAAATCTGGCCCCCCGGGCATTCACTAATCACTTCAGGGACAACAGGATCGTGATCGCTCCATGGGGTCTCAGGTTCACCGGTGCGGCTGTAGGGGAGGGGGACCTGGATATGAAACAGGCATGTGAATTGATCCGGCGAAATTCTAACATGAAGCGCATTAACATCGAACTGGATCTGGAGTGTCCGCTGGACAGCATGGAAGCTGCCATGGCAACCGAAAAGGTCGCACTGGAGAGAAGCGTGGCCTATTGTCGTGAAGTGCTCAAAATTCGTTGACAGGTACGTCGATAACCTGGCGGACTTTGATGATCCGCCCCACGACGGAAAACAGGATTTTTATATTTGGTGCTTGACACTGCTATCCATAAGTGATATTAACCCAGTCTGTTTTGTTGCGGGGCGTAGCGCAGTCTGGTAGCGCACTTGTCTGGGGGACAAGTGGTCGCTGGTTCAAATCCAGCCGTCCCGACCACTGGGAATGAAGGCTTCTGGCGATTTTGTCAGGGGCCTTTTTTGTTTTTAACCCGCGGGCTTTCTGTAAATTTTGACAAGCGGGTTGTCTTTGTCAAGGGATGGGTGTAGGGTAATCAAAAAAATGATGATTTCTTCAGTTAACGAGCACATATGGCAGACAATCTCCAAGACAATCGGATGAATGAATCCCGCTCGGAAATTCGAATTCCGGCTTCAAGCAGTGCCAGTATTTCATTCAAACCCCCGGGAAGCGAATGGGAGTATCATATCAGGTTGCGGGACTTTTCGGTTTCCGGTTTAGGCCTTCTGGTCAAGGAAGGTTCCGATCTTTTGAAACATATCCGGGTAGGGGATGTTTTTTCTGTGAACTATCATGAAAATTCCGACCCCATGACTGTTCAAGTCCAGACGGTAAAGGTCCGGCACATCTCTTTTCCAGCGAATGGAATGCCCAAGAAACACATGATTGTCGGCCTGTCTTTTTTTGAACGAGAAAGTAGATCATAGGTCAGGACTTTGTGTTGGAAACCCGGACAAATACCCATAAATCCTTTAATCAATAAAAAGAAAATTCACTACCGGTTCCGGCAGGCTGCCACGATTTTCATCTTGACAATCCCGGCGGTTTTTATTACGTCATTTTAGCTTGACAGGCCAATGCCTTGTATTTTTAGTGTAACCAATCGGGAGAGACAGCATACATGAAGGCGAATCGACTGGCACTGATATTACTGCTGACGGTATTTCTTGTGGTTCCGGTAACCCTGTTTTCTATTTCCGGCGGTCCGGATTTGTCACTGGTACAGAGCGTTCATGCATCAGGAGAAGGTGCGGAATCCGCGCATGGGGCTGAAGATGCCCATGCCGGGGGGCATGGGAGCGGCCATCCGGATTTGGGAAAATTGCTGCCGTTGTATGCCTGTATCCCCTTTGCCTGCATGCTTCTGTCCATTGCTCTGCTGCCGCTGGTGGCCGGCACGTTCTGGCACCATCATTTCGGCAAGATCTCCGCATTCTGGGCTGCCACCCTGGCGATTCCGTTTGTGGCGGTCTATAAAGGGGATGCCATTTATGAAATACTTCATATCATTCTGGCGGATTATGTGCCGTTCATAATTCTTTTGTGGGCTTTGTTTACCGTGTCAGGGGGAATCCTGCTCAAAGGAACCTTGCGGGGGACCCCTGCTGTGAATACCGGGATGATTCTTCTGGGAACGATTCTGGCATCCTGGATGGGGACCACCGGTGCCGCCATGTTGATGATCCGGCCGTTTCTGCGGGCCAATGACTTCCGGAAAAACCGGACCTTCATGGTGGTATTCTTCATTTTTCTGGTGGCCAATGTGGGAGGATCATTGACACCCCTGGGTGACCCGCCTCTGTTTCTGGGATTCCTGCACGGAGTCAGTTTTTTCTGGACAATGAACATCGCGCCCCACATGATGGTGGTGAGCGGGATTCTGCTGGTGATCTATTTTTTTCTGGATTCCTGGTTTTTCAAAAAAGAGGGGGCTGTGGTGCCGGATGACGGTGAAAAGCAGCCCCTGCGTCTGGTGGGGACCTATAATTTCATCTTCCTGGGCGGGATTGTGGGGGCCGTGCTCATGAGCGGTATTCTGGATTTGGGAGAAATCAACACCCTGGGCGTGCACCGGGCGGTTCAGGACTGGCTTCGGGACGTCAGCCTGATTGTGATGGGAGTGCTGTCGTTGTGGGCCACCCCCTGGTCATTGCGCGAAGAAAACGAATTTTCCTGGTTCCCCATCATTGAGGTGGCCTATCTGTTCATCGGGATCTTTATTACCATGATTCCCTGCCTACTGCTGCTTAAGGCCGGTCCGGACGGGGCCTTCGCCTTTTTGATCGAAGCGGTGAAAGAACCGTTTCACTATTTTTGGGTCACCGGGATGCTGTCCGCCTTCCTGGATAATGCCCCACCTATCTGACCTTTTTCAACACTGCCCTGGGCAGTTTTTATTCCGGCATGCCGGAATCCGTGTCCGTACCCCTGCTGATGACCGACCGGATGATTTATCTGCAGGCGATTTCCACCGGAGCCGTATTTTTTGGAGCGGTCAGCTATATCGGAAATGCCCCTAATTTTATGGTCCGGTCAATTGCGGCGGAGTCCGGCACGGTTATGCCCAGCTTTTTCGGGTATATCCTCAAGTATTCACTGGTGTTTTTGATCCCTACGTTTGTGATTGTCACCCTGATTTTTTACTAGAATCGAGGAACGGGCATCGTGTATTTTGACTTGAAAGGATTGAAACTGGCCATCATTGGCGGCGGAGATCCCTGTCGTGAGATTCTGGACCGGTTTGCCGGGCCGGATCTCAGAAAATTGAACATCCAGGTGCTCATGGTGGCAGATACCATCGAAATCTCCAAAGGCATCCTCCGGGCCAGAGAATTGAACATTCCCACTTCCAAAGATTACCATGCGGTTTGTAACCTGTCCGGCCTGGATCTGATACTCAAACTGAAAAACGATGATCTGCTGTCCTGCATTCTGGAAAAGGTGAATACTGAACGGGTGAGCATCATCGATTTGGATACCTATGGGGCGATGTCTTTTCTTCAGTTTCTGAAAACCGAAGAGGAAAAGATCCGGATTCGTCAAAGACTTGAAGCGAGAACCTGGAAAAAGAGAAAGTGGCGGATCTGTTTGAACTGTTTTCCCGCCGGATCAACGAGATTGCGGAAAACCGGATTTCTTTTCTGGAGCAGGAGCGCCAGGACCTTCAGAAAATTGAAAAAGAGCTGAATCAGATCATCCAGGGCAGCATGATCCCCACTTTTATCATCAACAGTGAACATATCATCACCCAGTGGAATACTGCGTGTGAGGAACTTACCGGATATCCGGCTTACAAATTGGTAGGCACGGACCGGCAGTGGGTGCCGTTCCGGTCATCCAAACGCCCCATTCTGGCGGATATGGTGGTGGACCAGACCAGTGATGAAACCGTCCAGAAATATTACGGCAATGCCTGGCGAAAATGCAAGATCATCAACGGGGCTTATGAGGCGGAAGAATTTTTTCCTCACATGGGCACCGATGGGAAATGGATTTTTTTCACGGCCGCTCCCATTAAATCCCCGGAAGGCAAAATCATCGGTGCGATTCAGACACTGAGGGACAGAACCGAGGATAAAAAAGTCCAGGCGGAAATTGAACTTCAGGATCAGGAACTGGCCAAGCTTCATGAGAAATATCGAAAATCCGAAGAAAAATACCGATCTTTGTTCAATGAAAACCCCAACCCCATCTTTATCATCGACAGCATGTCCTTCGAGATCCTGGATGTAAATCACCGGGTTCTGGAGCATTACGGCTATGATAAATCTGAACTGATGGGGACCTCGTTTCTGGAAATCGGGGAAAAAAGCGACGACACCCTTCGCCAGGACATGTTAAATCTGCCCCAGGGCGGATCGATTCTTTTTACAAAAAACGGCATTACAGGAAAAGCGGGCAGGCTTTTTTCGTCAACATTAAAGTGGTCAAGGTGATGTTCAGCCAACGGGTGGTGCTGATTGCGTCCACCACAGACATGACCGAAAGCGTTGAAAAGGAGACCCAGTTGATCCAGGCCGGCAAACTGGCCACTTTAGGGACCATGGCTGCGGGCATGGCCCATGAAATCAACCAGCCCCTGAACGTGATCCAGATCTGTGCGGACCTGATCCAGAAAATGGTGAGAAAAGGGGTGGAAATTTCAGATGAAGATCTTCTGGGCATGAGCCAGGACATTATCGAGAACGTGGCCCGGGCCGCAGGGGTGATCAAACATGTCCGGGATTTTGCCAGACAGTCGGAACGGGATCTCAAGAAACTGGTCATCAACGAACCGATTCAGGATGTGTTCAAGGTGCTGGGGCATCAGCTCACGGTTCATTCCATTGAAGTCATACTGGATCTGGATGAGCATCTGCCGGAAATCCGGGCCGAGCATAACCGGCTGGAACAGGTGTTCATCAACCTGGTGACCAATGCCATTGATGCCATGGATGAAAAGGCTGCCCGGGCTCAAGGTCCGGTGAAAAAACATTGACCATTAAAACGTATGCGGAAAACGGTCATGTGGTGGCCACTGTGTCCGATACTGGCACAGGAATGAACGAGGAAGTAAAGAATAAGATGTTTGAGCCGTTTTTCACCACCAAGGACACGGGTAAAGGGACTGGCCTGGGTACCAGCATCAGTTTTGGCATTATCCAGGATTACAACGGCACCATCCGTGTTGAAACCCAAGAGGGGCAGGGATCTTGTTTCACGGTCCGGTTCCCTGTAGCGACGTAGGGGTGCAGATTCATGCCGGTCAGTAAAATTTTGATTGTGGATGATGAACCGACCATTGTGCGGCTTCTGGACATATCCCTGAAAAGTGACGGATATGATACCTGCACGGCAACCAGTGGTGAGGAAGCACTGGGTGCGTTTGAGCAGCAGGACCCGGACATTGTGGTGACCGATATCAAGATGCCAGGAATGGATGGCCTGGAACTGCTCAAAAAATCAAGGAGCTGGACCCGGACAAGGAAGTGATTATTGTCACGGGTCACGGAGACATTGACTCCACCATCACGGCCCTGCAATACGGTGCCAGTGATTTATCAACAAACCGGTCCGTGACGAGGCCCTGGCCATTGCCCTTGAGCGGGCGGAAAATAAAATCCGTATCCGGGAACAGCTGGCTGCCTATACCCAGAACCTGGAAGAAAAAGTGGCGGAAGCCACTGTGGAGATCCGGCGCAAATCCAATTTTCAGCGCCTGCTCATTCACAGCAGCCACGATGCCATTGTCGCGTTTGATCAGGACTGGCAGATTGTGGTATACAACCCGGAGGCCGCCCGTATTTTTGAAAAAAGAGCCAGAAACGTGCTGAATAAAATGACCATTGACGAACTGTATCCTTCAGATTTGGCTGCCTTTTTCAAAAAAGAAGCCCAGAACGGGACCGATGACCAGGGAGACATTCCCTGGAAGGAAATGGCTCTGGAAACAAGGAACAAAAAACTGATCCCTGTCCGATATGCCACCAGCGTGCTTCATGAAAAAAAAGAATTCATGGGCATCGTCAATTTTTTTCAGGATCTGACTGAGATCAAGCGCCTGGAAAGGGAGCTGATCCAGTCCGAACGCATGGCAGCCATTGGTCAGACGGTTTCCGGGCTGGCCCATTATGTGAAAAATATTCTCATCGGCCTCAAAGGCGGCAGCTACGTCGTGAATGTGGGATTTCAGAACGACAATATGGAAAAGATCAAGACCGGCTGGCAGACCATCCAGAAAAATATTGAGCGGGTGGCAAACCTGACCCAGGACATGCTGACCTATTCCAAGGAACGGACTCCCGAGGTGGAACTGTGCGATCCCAATGAAATCGTGACGGAAATCAAGGACCTGGTATCCGATTTTGCCCGTTCCAACGATATTGATATAATAACGAAATGTGATCCGGAACTGGGGCAAATGTGGCTGGACCCGCGGACGATTCACCGGTCTCTGCTGAATTTGGTGAACAACGCCATGGACGCCTGTCTGCAGGAGGAAGACCCGGACCGGCGGTTCAAAGTGGAGATCCGGACCGGAAAAACCGAACAGGGGGCCGTCGTGTTCCAGATCGAAGACAACGGATGCGGGATGGATGAAGCGACCCGATCCAAGCTGTTTACCCCCATGTTCAGTTCCAAAGGTGGGAAGGGAACCGGTCTCGGGCTGCTGGTGACCAAAAAACTGGTGGAAGAGCATCACGGCACCATTGACATTGATACCCGTTTGGGGTATGGGTCTGTGTTTACCATGACGCTGCCTGAAAGGTCCCAAACAGGCCGGGATGAAATGACAAGTAAAGAGGTGTGATATGGGTAAAAAGTGCTGGTGGTTGACGATGATCCGGATGTCAGATCTTTTGTGGTCACGGTTCTGGAAGAAAATCAGTATACTCCTCTGGTGGCGTGTGATGGTGTGGAAGGCCTGGAGGTGATTCAGAAAGAGCAGCCGGACCTGGTGATTCTGGATGTACTCATGCCCCGGGGAAGCGGGATCCGCCTGTATCGTCAGTTGAAAACCGACGATGCGTTGAAAGACATACCAGTGGTTATGTTTACCGGGATTGCCCTTCGGTCGTTTCTGAAGTCCCAGAAAGTGCTGGAAGAGTTCAAGGGGGAACAGGTGCCGGAACCCGACATTTATCTGGAAAAGCCGGTGGAACCTCAGGAACTGGTGGATGCCATAAGAAACAAACTTGACTGATCGCCCGTGTTCAAGACGGCTGGCCGGTAGCGAACCCGGTCTTCTTGAAAAAGAGGGGATGCAGGGGGGTTCATGAAAATAAAGAAATTGCTGTTTGTGACCAAATTTGAAAGCCTTTGCTATGACGCATTGCAGTCTTTACTGGGCTTGAGAAAATCCGGGCTGGAACATGTGGTATTTTTGAATGTGATCGAACGGGAAAAAGTGTCCATGCGAAGAGGCAAAGGCTATGTCAAAGAAGATGCGGTCCGTCTCAAGGAAATGGCCAATATCCGGTTCATTGACTGGGCTGAAAACCTGTTTGAAATGGGCATGGAAGTCGGGGCCTATATCGAAGTGGCATCCCTGATTCCTAAAATTCTGGAAGTGGTGGAAAAGGAAGAACCCGACCTGATTGTCATCGGCCGGTCCCAGAAAGGAAAGCTGGAACAGCTGTATTCCAGATCCGACATCACGGAATTGACCCGCCGGTCCCCGGTGCCCATCCTGGTGTTCAAGCATTTGTCCGAAGACCGGATGGTGCCGGCAAAATTGTTTGAACGGCCGTTATTTGCCACCTCCTGGTCCAACAGTAGTGAAAAAGCGGTTGCCTGCCTCAAGGAACTGGGGGAGGTGATCGGAGACCTTCACCTGATGCACGTGGTGGATGAAAACAAACTGAAATCCTCGGATACCCACGAGGTGCAGGCGGTAAGAAAAAATGAGCGGAAACGGCTGGAAGATCTGTGTGATGAATTTGAGGAAAAGGGCATCTCTGCCCGGCCCCATGTGTATGTAGGGGATCCGGAAACAGAAATACTCAAGGCAGCCAGAGAATACCAGGCTACGCTGATCGTGCTGGGTTTCAGTGACCGGACTGCCCTGGCTGAGCGTTGGCTGGGATCCATATCCAGAAATATTGCCGATAAATCCATATTCCCGTGCCTGCTATTTCCGGTGAAAAATAATGTGTGTCAACCCGTGTCAGTGGAATCAAAATGAAACTTTTATTTATAGATGATGAACAGACCTTTCTGAAGTATCTGGCAAAACGGATGGTACTGGAAGGGTTTGAGGTGACAACCACGTTTTCCGGGGAAGAAGGGGTTGCTGCGGCTGCCAGGGTGCCGTTTGATGTGGCGGTGGTGGATTTGAAGATGCCCGGTATCGACGGCATTGAAGTGCAGAAACAGCTTAAGGACCTTCAGCCGGACCTGCCCTGTATCGTGCTTACCGGCCACGGAAGCGTGGAAAACGCCCTGGAGAGCGGCAAGTACAATGCGTTCAAATTTTGTCCAAGCCGGTGGATATGGATACGCTGATTGCGACCATTCAGGCCGCCTACGATCATCGCATGGAAATGCAGTCGGGTTCACAGGCACCGGATCCGTCGGCTTCAGACAAAGGTCCGGTGTCCAAGCTGTTTCAAAAATTCAGAAAACTTTACGGCGTGGAAAAATAAGGAATCCGTACTCCGGTTTTTCGCAGGATATACCGGCGGCGGACAGGTACGTGTAAAATGAGTCCAACACAATTGAATGACGGTCAAAGAGGGGTGAAGGTGATGCAGACAAAAGAGATGAAAAAAACAGAGCGGTTTTTTTCTTTTTACGATCACCTTTGTGCTCATGTTTGTCACCTGGATCATATTGTCCGGCTATTTCGAACCGCTTTTGCTAGGACTGGGACTGGTGTCCAGCCTGGCGGTGGCATGGTTTTTTCATGATCTGCTGTTTGCAGGTGCCAGGTTTCAGGATGTCGGGGTGTTTCTCCGGTTTTGCCGATATGCTCCCTGGCTGATTGTGGAAATCATCAAAGCCAATTTTCATATCCTGTATCTGGTATTTCATCCCCGGATGCATGAGATGATCGATCCCCACGTCATTCAGTTCCAGACCGGGCTGACATCGGATATCGCCATCACCACCCTGGCCAATGCCATCACGTTGACGCCCGGCACGGTCACGGTCACGGCCAATGGCGAAGGCGGATTTCAGGTTCATGCCATTGACCGGAAAAGTGCTGAAGGGCTTCCCGGAACCATGCGGGACAGGGTGGCCCAGGTTTACGGAGAAAAAAGATGAGCTATTTTTTTGCATGCATGGCTGTCGGGCTGTGCCTGATCATGATCCTGCCGCTGTACCGGTGTCTGATGGGCCAACGGTTCTGGACCGTTTGGTGGGGGTGAATGCCATCGGCAGCAAGACCGTGGTCCTGCTGCTGCTTATCGGATACCTGTATGAGCGGGTGGATATGTTTGTGGATATCGCGCTGGCCTATGCTTTTCTGAACTTTGTGGCGGTCCTGGCAGCGTCCCGCTACTTTCATAAGCGCAAAGGCCTGTATGAAGAATCCTTTATGGAGTGATGATACACATGCTGATCAATATACTGGCGGGCTTTTTTCTGCTCACCGGCCTGGTTTTTTTCTGGGCGGTGCTGTGGGAATCATGCGGATGCCAGATTTCTATTCCCGGCTCCATCCTGCCGGCAAACTGGACACCTTGGGTATCTTTGCCATGGTGGCCGGTCTGGTGATCTATAATCTGCACCACCTGTCTTTCGGCATGGTGCTGTTGTCCGTTAAAATGTTTTTGATTGTCTTTTTCGTGTTCCTGGCCAGCCCCACGGCCACCCATTCCATTGTGGATGCCGGCATGCGGGCGGGATTGCGGCCCTGGACGAAAAAAAGGAAAAGGAATAATCACCCATGCTGTGGCCCATTGACCTGATCGTACTGACCTTTGTGATTTTCTGCGCGGTGGCTGCCATCACTGTGAAAGACCTTCTGGGAACCGCCATTCTGTTCAGCGCGTACTCCTTTTTGATGTGCCTGTTATGGGCCGTAATGGGGGCGGTGGATGTGGCTTTTACTGAAGCGTCCGTGGGTGCGGGGGTCAGCACCGTGTTTCTGGTGGCCGCCGTGTTCCGGACCAGCAGGAGGACCAAAGATTGAAATTTTTAGGATTTGTCATTGTCTGTCTGACCGGGGGGCTCCTGCTTTACGGCACTCTGGATCTGCCGGATTGGGGGGATCCGGCATCACCGGCATCCACACATCTGTCAGACGATTATATCGAGCATATTCTGGAACAAACCCGGGTACCCAATCTGGTAACAGCCGTACTGGCGGATTACAGAGGGTATGACACCATGTTCGAGACCGCGGTGGTGTTCTGCGCCGGACTGGCCTGTTTTCTTTTGCTCAGGGATTTCCGGCCCAAAAAGGACCGGTATTACCGCCACATTCCGACCGGGGTGATGCTGCATGTCAAAAACCCTGAAACCCGGATCATACCGGGGATGGAATTCGAACACATGGACCGGGAGTGGGTGCCATCGGATATGGTCATCAAGACCGTGTGCCGGATACTGATCCCGTTTATCCAGATTTATGCACTGTATGTGGTGGCCCACGGGGATTTTTCTCCGGGCGGGGGGTTTCAGGGCGGCGTGATTTTTGGATCCAGCCTGATTCTTATGGCCATTTCCTATAACTTGAAGACCCTTGTGAAACGCGTGACCGAAAAATTCTTGTCCGTTTTTGCCGCCACGGGGGTTCTGATCTACGTGGGCATCGGTGTGCTGGCCATGGCCATGGGAGGGCATTTTCTGGATTACGGCATGCTGGCACCGCTGGTTCCGTGGGATCCGGATCATGTCCGGGGCCTGGGCATGCTGGGGGTTGAGATCGGCGTAGGCATTGCCGTGATGGCGGTGATGGTGATCATTTACGTGAATATCGCGTCTGAAGGCAGACACGATGAAGGACTTTAGGAGGTTCCCATGAATGAACTTCTGGGATTGATCGTGGCCAAATACAATTTCTGGCTGTATATCATTCTTATGATGATCGGCCTCTATGCCATGATTGCCAAAAACAACCTGATGAAGAAGCTCGTGGGCATGAATATTTTTCAGACCGCCATTATCCTGTTCTATGTATCCATCGGATACAAGCACGGAGGGACGCTTCCCATCATTCAGGGAGGTCATGGGGGCCATGGAGCGGTCATTCATGCGGCCGATTACATCAATCCGCTGCCCCATGTGCTCATGCTCACCGCCATTGTGGTGTCCGTGGCCACCTTTGGCGTGGCCATGGCATTGTGCGTGCGGATTTACCAGCGATACCAGACCCTGGAAGAAGATGAACTTCGAATACGCTTATCGGAAAAATAACCCATGAACCATATGCCGGCAATACTTGTACTGGCCCCTTTGTTGGGGGCTTTTTTCTCAGGCTTGGCCACCTGGATCCAAAACCGCTTTCCTATTTTATCGCGCTGGTGTCCACGGCCGTGTCCAGTGTGGCAGCCGTCAGCGTGCTGTCCCGGGTACTGGCCGAAGGCCCTTTGCAATACCGCATGGCTGGATGGGCTCCGCCCATGGGGATCGAACTGAGGATCGATCTGCTCAATGCCATGGTGCTGGTCCTGATCGCCGCCATCGCGTTTTTGAACCTGGTGGCCAGTGTCAGAAGCGTTGACCGGGAAATTCCGGACCGCTCCTCCTCGTTTTATGTAATGTATCAGCTGTTCGTGGTGGGGCTTTTAGGAGTGACCGCCACCGGCGACCTGTTCAACCTGTATGTGCTGATCGAGATTACCTCCCTGACTTCCTACACCATGATTGCCTTAGGAGACAAAGACCGGTCTCATCTGGCCGCGCTGAACTATATTTTCATCGGTGTGATCGGCGCTTCGTTTTACCTGTTGGGCGTGGGGTATCTCTACATTACCACCGGGTCTTTGAACATGGCGGATGTGGCGCTTATCCTCAAAGAGATTCCTGGATCCTCCACCGCCGTGCTGACTGCGTTTGTCCTATGCATGCTGGGAGTCTGGATCAAAATGGCCCTGTTTCCGCTGCATGTGTGGCTGCCCAATGCCTATTCGTTTGCGCCGGTGGGGTTTGCCCGGGTGGTGGCGCCGCTGATGACCAAGGTGATGGTTTATGTGATGGTGCGGCTCATGGTCACGGTGTTCGGGCTGGACTATGTTTTCAACACCCTGCATCTGGCGGATATCGTGGTGTGGATGGGGGTGATCGCCATTCTGGCCGGGGCGTTTATGGCCCTGTTTCAGACCGATCTGAAAAAAATGCTGGCCTATATCATCGTGTGTGAGATCGGATACATGGTGGGCGGGGCCTGGCTGGGAAACACCTTGGGCATGACCGGCGCCATTCTCCATATTTTTAATGACGCGTTGATGACCTTTGCCCTGTTTCTGGCACTGGGCAATATCATTTACCGGAAAAACAGGTTGGTTTTACGAATCTGCAGGGACTGTTTGCCGCCATGCCCTGGACCATGGCCGGAATGGTTCTGGCAGGACTGAGCATCATTGGTGTGCCGCCTACCTGCGGATTCTTCAGCAAATGGTATCTGGTGCTGGGGGCATTCGAAGCGGGTGCCTATCATTTTGCCGGGGCCCTGATTATTTCCAGCCTGGTGTGCGCGGTCCTGTTTTTCAAGGTCTTTGAGATCTGTTTTTTCGAGCCCATGAGTGGCACCCATGATCACCATGGGACCGTTTCCATGACCGAAGCACCAGTCTCCATGCTGGTGCCTCTGGGGGTGGTGAGTACGGCCATTGTCGCTGCCGGCGTGTTCGCAGGCACCATTGTCAACACCCTGATTCTCCCGTTTTTACATTGAGGAAGTGTCCATGACCCCCCTGATCTGCATATTTCTTTCAAAAGGCTGATTCAACCATGGAATCAATTATATCATACAAACCGCTGCTGGCGGTGCTGATCCCGCTTCTGGTGATCCCCGTGCTCATGTCTTCCTCCCGCAGGCCCAACGTCCGGGAAGCCTGGGTGTTTGTGGCCGGGTTTCTCATGTTCGCCCTGGTGGTGTCCATGACACCGGTAATCCTGGCGGGTCACCGGATTGAACTGACCCTGTTTCGGCTGGTGCCGGGGGCGGATGTCGCCTTCCGGGTGGACGGCCTGGGCATGTTGTTCGCCCTGGTGGCATCCAGCCTTTACATTGTCACCTCTGTGTATTCGATCGGGTATATGCGCGGCTTGAAGGAACACGGCCAGACTCGGTTTGTCTGCTTTTTTGCCCTGGCTATCGCCTCCACCATCGGGGCCGCGTTTTCCGCCAACCTGGTGACCCTGTACCTGTTTTATGAAATGCTGTCTTTAGCCACCTATCCCCTGGTGGCACACCATGAGGATGCGCTGTCCCGGGTTTCGGCACGGCGGTACCTGGCTTTCATCCTGGGCACTTCCATCGGTTTGGTGCTGCCGGCATGATCTATTGCTATCATGTCACCGGCACGCTGGAGTTTTCCACGGCCGGAATTTTTGCGGGCCATCTGTCCAGACCCGCCGCCGCAGTCCTGCTGCTCATGTTTGTGTTCGGATTTGCCAAGGCAGGGATCATGCCGTTTCATTCCTGGCTGCCAGCAGCATGGTGGCCCCCACGCCGGTGAGCGCCCTTTTACATGCCGTGGCCGTGGTCAAGGTGGGGGTGTTTTCCATCGTGAGAGTTCTGACCGGTATTTTCGGGGTGGACCTGCTGGGGGCGTTCAACCTGGGAACCCTGGTCATGGTCATCGCATCCATCACCATTCTGTTGAGTTCCTGCATTGCCCTGTCCCAGGATGAACTTAAGCGCCGGCTGGCCTTTTCCACCATCAGCCAGCTGTCCTACATCATCTTCGGGGTGGCCATGCTGTCATCGATGGGCCAGCTCGGCGGGGTGATCCATATTTTGATGCACGCCTTCGGCAAAATCACCTTGTTTTTCTGTGCCGGGGCCATTTTTGTGGCCACCGGAAAAAAATATATCTCCCAGATGAAGGGTCTGGGCAGGCAGATGCCGGTGACTTTTGGCGCGTTTTTTTATCGGCTCTTTAGGGGTGATCGGCCTGCCGCCCACCGGGGGGTTCTACAGCAAATGGAATCTGATTTTGGGAACTCTGGAGGCCGGTCACACGGTTTTTATGATCGTTCTGCTGATCTCATCGTTTCTGAATGCGTTTTATTTTCTGCCCATTGTGTTTCAGGGATTTTTCGGCAGAGCGGATGACAGGCCTTTGAATGCTCCGACCGCCGTCAGGGAAGCGAATCTATGCCTGGTGGTGCCGCTGGCCCTAACGGCCCTGGCATCCATTGCCCTGTTTTTCTTCCCCCAGATGTTTGTGGACCTAATCATTCTGGGTTTGAATCTGTGAGAAACCATTCTTATCAAACCAATGGCATTGATAATTTTGCCGGGGATATATAGAAATATGACAATAAATGACAAACATAACCATGACGACTGGGAAATGTTGGGCCATGATCCGGTGCCCGGCTACAAGACCGCGTTTTACATTGCAGTGCTGGTGTCGGTCATCTATCTGGCAGTGGCGTTTTTTCCCGGCGGCGGTGTGGCCCATTGACCCTATTGATCAACCGATAATTGAACCGATAATGGACCTTATACATGATTGACCGCAGGGCCCGGACAGGGGAGGGGGACTTTTTCCGGGACCGGGCTGTGCGGATTTGATTCAGGTGACATGATGAAAAAGAGTTGACCCTGTTCGACAAGCCGAAAAATGTGAAAATTCTGTTGATCTGTTTTTATTGTTCGCTGGGGGTGCTGCTGGCGGCTGAATTTTTCATTCACCCCCATCCCGCCTTTTATTTTGAACAGATCAAAGGATTTTCCGCAGTATACGGATTTTTTTCCTGCGTACTGCTCATTTTTTTAGCCAAACTGCTGCGATTGATCGTGATGAAAAAAGAGGATTACTATGACCGGTAATCTCATGCCCCCGGCCCTGATATTCATAAGCGGTGCGCTGCTGATCCCGTTTTTGCGGGGCAGGACCCAGTCCGGATATATGCTGTTGATTCCGGTGGTGTCTTTGCTCATTATCATGAACGCCCCCATGGGGCAGATCTGGACCCGGGATTTCTGGGGATACACGTTGATCATGGGCCGGATCGACAAACTGTCCCTGGTATTCGGCTATATTTTCACGTTAATGGCGTTCCTGGGGATTCTGTTCGCCTTAAAGGTCAGGGACAATCTTCAGCATGTATCAGCGATCGTGTATGCCGGTGCCACGCTGGGCGTGGTGTTTGCCGGAGATTTTCTCACCCTGTACCTGTTTTGGGAGATTATGGCGGTCAGTTCCACATTTCTGATTCTGGCCTCCCGGACCGATGCGGCCCGTAAAGCGGGGTTTAGGTATATCCTGGTGCACCTGATCGGGGGGTTGTTCCTGTTGGCCGGGATTGTGCTGTATATCCGGGAAACCGGCACCACTGCCTTTGACTATATCGGGTTGTCCGGCACTGCGTCCTGGCTGATTTTCATCGGTATCGCCCTGAATGCGGCGGCTATTCCCCTGCATGCCTGGCTTCCGGATGCCTATCCCATGGGGACCCCCACCAGCACGGTGTTTTTGAGCGCGTTTACCACCAAATCCGCGGTGTATCTGTTGATCCGCACCTTTCCCGGCACGGACCTGCTCATCTGGATCGGGGCGTTTATGGTGTTTGTCCCCATTTTTTACGCGGTCTTGGAAAACGATATCCGGCGGGTTCTGGCCTACAGCCTGCTGAACCAGATCGGGTTTATGCTGGTGGGCACGGGCATCGGGTCTCAGCTGGCTTTGAACGGAGCCGTGGCACATGCGTTCTGCCACATCCTTTATAAGGGGCTTTTGTTTATGGCCGCCGGGTCCGTGCTCCAGATGACCGGAAAGATCAAGTGTACCGAGATCGGCGGGCTGTACAAGAGCATGCCGTTGACCTGCCTGTTCTGTATCGTGGGAGCGGCCTCCATTTCGGCGTTTCCTTTGTTTTCAGGATTTGTGTCCAAATCCATGGTGGTGACCGCCACAGTGGAGGAGCACCTGGTGCTGGTGTATCTGGTCCTGCAGTTTGCATCCGCCGGCGTGTTTCACCATGCCGGTATCAAAGTGCCGTTTTTTACCTTTTTCGGCCATGATTCCGGGATCCGGGCCAAAGACCCGTCCTGGAACATGGTGCTGGCGATGGGAATCGCGGCGTCGCCTGCATTTTTATCGGTGTATTCCCCCAGCCTTTGTATAATCTTTTGCCCTTTACCGTGGACTATATCCCCTATACCGGTGCCCATGTGGTGGGGCAGCTCCAGCTGCTCATGTTCGGGGCACTGGCGTTTGCCTTGCTGATCCTGTCCGGGTACTATCCCCCGGAAATCAAGTCCGTCAACCTGGATGTGGACTGGACCTACCGGAAACTGGGAACTGCGGCATACCGGCTTTTGGACAGCGGTCTGAACAAGCTGAACCGCAAAACGGAGCAGGGGATGATGACTGTGGTCAAAGGCGGCAGCGCATTTCTGGGCCGGATCACCGTTCATCTGGTTTTGTTTTTTTCCGTGAATCTGTGGTTGATTCTGGGGTACCGGGACAAACACCTGGCGTTGAAAAACAGCAGCTATACAATGATGTGATCCAGGGAACGTTTCCTGTGGGGATCGGTGCGGCAGTGGCTGTGTCGTTTGTGGTGCTGATATATCTGTTAACCTGAAAACTGGCCTTGTTTGAGGACCCTATTATGGTAAAAATACAGGATTTGAAACATATCCACATGCTGGAAAACATCCCGGACCGCCTGCTGGCCCTGATCGGTCAGGAAGCCCGGCTGTCCATTTTCAGCGCTGGAACCTGTTTGTTTAGGGCCGGGGAGCCTGTGGATACCTTTTATATGGTCATCATGGGCCAGGTGGCCCTGACCGTGGCCCTGACTCCGGATATCGACGTGATCCTGGAAAATATTCAGTCCGGCCGAACCTTCGGTTCTTCAGCGTTGATCTCCGGGGGACCGGCCACCTATACTGCAGTCTGCCAGGAACCCTGTGAGACCATCACGGTGTCCGGTCCGCGCATGCAGCAGCTGTTCGAGATCAACCAGGAGCTGGCATTTTATCTGATGGCCGGTGTGGCCAGACAGTATAAAATCAGCTTGGACACCCGAGCAAAGATGATTATGAAGACACTGGCCCATCACCCGGAGATGAAAGCATCCATCCATGATATTGAAAACTTACCCCAGCGTATTAGACCCGATGGGGTCGATCCCGTCACGGCCCGGAGAATCGTTTGAAGGAAAACACATGGTACCCAGTGATCAATTGAAAAAAATACAGTTTCTTGCGGACCTGCCGGATGATATTCTGGAAAAATCAGCCCCCATGCCCGGCAGGCGGTTTTGAGTCTGGCACCATTTTGATCCGGCAAAACGACCCTCAGCATCTGGTGCACATGCTGGTATCCGGAAAAATTTGCCTCAACGCCCGGTCCGACACCGGCTGGGTCCTGACCCTGGATGAAATCGAGCCCGGACAGAGTTTCGGCCTGTCCGCACTGTTCGGAAAGTCCAGTACCACCTATACAGCGGTCTGCACTGAACCCTGTGACATCATTGTCTTGTCCAGTGACCTGATGGCCAAACTGTTTGAAGCGGATCACCGAATCGGATATGCGGTGATGCGCCGGGTGGCCCAGCTGTTTAAAGACCGCATGACCAAGCATACCGGGCAGTTTCTTTGTTCATTGTCCATGCACCCGGCCATCAATCCTGTGTGAAAACCCGGTATCCGGAAGGTCCTTGAGCTTTGGCCGGGAACGAATCCCGGGCAGGCGTTTTTTTAGTCGGACTCCGAATGAGATTGTATCCGGCGATCCTTCCGGTCTGATGTCCCCGGGTTATGCCTGTTCCAGAATTCTGAGGGAGATCGATTCAACCAGGTTTTGGGTTTTTTCCCTGTAGTCCAGCACATGGGGGCGGAGATATGGGCTGCCAGATCCGCCGGGCTGTTCTATTTCTCAATAACCGTCACCCTGTATTGATCCATTTTTTGATGTGGCAGGCCGGTTGGGATATCCACGGTCGGTACATAACTGATACATCCCTTTTTTTTGAGCACCGCCGGCATGTTGTTTTTAAAGATTTCCACAAAACGGGCAAGACTTCCCTCCTTCACCTGTATGGATGCGATCACATAAATCATTTCCTATTCTCATGATCGGTAATGTGATTTCTGAGATTCTTTCCCTGGGTTTCAATATTTCCAGAACATTTCGGCCCCTTCTTTGGGCAATCTCATGGGCCTCTGCCACCACTTTTTCTGCCATGCTTCGGAGGGCCGCCTCATCCGGCATTGCCGTGCCGATATTTTCATATTTCCAGGCAAGCAGTTTTTTGGCAAAGGCGATTTCCTGCTGCCGGACAATCCCATTCTTACCAAACAGACGCATAAACACGGGCCTTTCGCTTTAGTTTTTTTGGATCGGCAAAGTGATGACGAACGTGGCCCCTTGGCCTTCTTTGCTGGAGACATCCAGCCACCCGCCGTGTTCGCAGATAATGTTGTAGGCGATGCTCAGTCCTAAACCGGTGCCGTGATCCTTGGTGGTGAAAAACGGATTGAAGATCTCGGCTTGAATCTCATCGGGAATGCCCGGGCCGTCGTCCATGATTCGGATGATGGCCGCCTTTTCCAAAGGATGAATAAAACGTTCTTCTTCGCTGATGATGATTTGTCCGTCGTGTTTAATGGCCTCGCATGCATTGATGATGATGTTGACAATGACTTCCTTGAGCTGCTCCGGATCGATGCATGTTTGAGAAATCAGGGATTTTCGGACAAGTTTGACCGATACCCGATAGGATTGGAGCCGCTGATCCAGAAGGTTCAGGGCACTGTCCACAATGAGTGAGGGCTCATGTTCCGGGTTTAAGGCGGGGGGTCTGGAAATTCCAGAAAATTGTCCACGATTTTGTTGATCTGCTGGATTTCACCTGAAATGACATTGAAATCCTCCTGCTGGGCATCGGTGAAGTGGCAGGATCGTTTCAAGGAAAACAACCGCATCTTGACGGATGTCAGGGGGTTGCGAATGCTGTGGGCCGTGCCGGCGGCCAATTTCCCAAAAGCGCCATTTTTCTGACTGCAACAGGGTCTCCTGGCTTTTTTCAGGTCCTGATGTACCTGTTTCGTGTTCTTGATCAGGCCATGAACACTCAGTTCCAGGGCTGCAACTTCATTGGCCGGTTTGGGGGAATCCCCTTGAATATATACTTCCTTTGCAATTTTTCGGATGGGTCCCAGAATATGTCGGGCAAAGATGTAATTGATCAGAAGCGAGAGAACGATCACAATGATAATTGCCATCAACGCCATATAACGGAGCCGGTTGGATTCCTCCCGGCTGGTTTTAATGGCCGCCGAAATTTTGTTTTTATGGAAGGTCTTGAACTGTTCACACAGATCCAGAATCTGGGTAAACTGCTCCCGTGTCGTTTCATGGATGACATACCCTTCTTCAAATTCGTTTGCCATGTAAAGGTCAATGACCCTGTTCTTGGTGGAGATATAATCGGCATACTTGGATTCAATCTTGGCAATGGCCTGTTTTTCCCAGTCTTCTTCCACGAGTTTTTTGACACTGGTCATAGAATTTGTGAATTCATCCCGGGTCTGATTCAGCCGGTCGATCCAGGCCGGTTTTTTGTCCAGCAGGTAGTAGGACACAAATCCCTTATGTTTGACTAGGGCACCAGCCAGGTTTTCAGCGGACTGATACACGATGATATTTTTGTCGATGATGGTCTGGAAGATTTTTTCGGTTTTGTAGGTATACCAGATCATCAGAAGCCCGCCCACGACCGTGATGCTCACCAGAATGGCATTGACAATGTAAATTCGGTTTTTAAGGCTCAATTGAAGCATGGGATTCCTTTTCAAGAGATGCCAGATATTTGGGGTAGGAGGTCAGGTAAAAAGACAAGGGCCGTGAAAAATGTCTGCCAAGAATACCGTCCACGAACAGGCGGCTGATGTGCTGCTCCTGGATCAGGATCTTCTGGGACTGAAAAAAAGGATTCTTTCTTCCGGGGTGAGCCGGGAGACCTTGTCCAGAATGGTCATCCTGGCCCGGGGTTGATACATCCAGAAATAAACAGATCCAGGGAATGGATGATGATCAGAACCGCCAGATCTTTGACTTCCGCATTGCGGCTGGTGAACAAATGTTCGGGTTTTTCCAGAATTTTGAGCTCTTCGGTCTCCGGAAACAGCATCTCCAGTCTGGCATAGGTGTCGAACAGGTCCGCGAATTTGCGCTTCACATCCCGTTTTCTCAGATTGAGATTCTGAAACCGGTCCACCGTGCCTTCAATGATTCCGGCCACTGTGTCAGAGGCCGCTTTAGAGATAATGGCGGCCCATTTCTGCAGCACCGCGTCCACCGCCGGGATATTGAAAAACAACAGGATGGCCCCTATGGCTGTATTGAACAGCAGTGCCACGGGAATGGATAGGATGCTTCTGAAAAAATTGCCGGTGACCATACCCTTGGGAAGTCCGCGAAAAGCGTTATGGGCGGACAGGTAGATGCCGTTAACCAGCCCCATGACGGCATAAAGAGCAATCGGACTGGTATGGGTATTGATGTCCAGCATATTGTTCAGAAACACCGTCTTGACCAGCCAGTCCAGCAGGGGCACGGAAAACCGGTAAAGAACAGTGCATCCGTGAGCCGGTCCCAGCTAACGTAATTGTTCCACCGGGTCAGTGAGGACCGTCTGATCCCGCCGCCACCCAGCACCGACTGCAGGATGACCCTCAATCCGGTGATGCCGAACCAGATGAACGCTCCGAACCAGGCCAGAAACCACCAGTCTTTCGTGAGAAAAAAACACACAAATGCCGGGATAAATCCCAGTGAGATTTTCAGGCCGTTCTTTAATCTGGTATTCAGGTTTTTCCATCCCCTGAGCAGTGACATTTTTTTGCTGGCAGATAGGTGTTCTTCAGGCAGAAGACCGTTGGTGGCCTGTTTCTGGATGCCTCCCAATGTGACCACATTGCCTTTTTTTTCATATCCAGGGAAAAGGATTCAAACACCCATCTTCTCATTTTGACAAATTGAATCTGATCTAGGCCGGGCAGCCATTGCAGCATTGCCAGCAGCCACTGGAAAACGGATGCATGACGTCTGTGGAAACAGCGGTCATTTGCTGGCTGACGCGGATATTTGCCGGCAGGATCAACCGGTCTTTTTTCTGGTGCCGGACTGTTTTCTGTGCCCGGAATGGCAGGGTGTTTACAATGCAGAACCCCATGCCGTAAGCCTGGTGGGATTTGCCGGTGGAATCGCTTCCGATGCGTGATTTGAGTGGATAAGCCGCATACATGCTTTTGAGGGCATCAATGTCGTATAAAATCTGATACAGTTTGTTAAGCCGGTCCAGGCGGGAGTCATCTTCCCGTTGTTCCACCCGGGAAATGCTCTCACGAATCTGGTGTTTGAGTTTCAGCAGGCTACCGCTGTTAATGGCTTTTTGCAGCTCGTTGACGGCAAACAGGTGATCGGTTTTTCCGGAGACAAAGTTTTTCAGATTGATGATTTCAAGCCTTGTGACGAGCCCTTTGGAGTCATACAGAATCTCAAGCACATCTTCCGGTGTCAGATGGTCTAGTTTTAGGGTGATGCGAAAGTCACACAACAGCTGGCCAATGGTGTTAAGAAACACGGTGTGGGTCAGTTTTAGCCGTTCCGGTATATCTGGATCATCTGTGGCGGCAGAGGACTGGAAGATATCCGGGTGAATTTCCGGATCCAGCCAGGTGTCCAGGATCTGTTTGACACTGAATCGGTCCATTCGGTCGATCAGGGTCCGGATTTCTTTTTGCCTTGCTTCATCCTCCTGATGAAAAATGTCATGTAGCTCCTCTACCCGTTTTTTGATGGCCTTCAACACCCTGGCATGGATAAATTCAGCCAGATGGGGGACCGAGGGCTGTCCGGGAAAGGCAAAATCCAAAAACGCTTCCGAGTCCAGGGGCGGCATCTCGATGTCCAGGTGCCGGCACATCTCTGCGTGATACTGTCCATTAAAGCGCTTCAACAGTTTGAGTACCTGTTTTTCCTGAAATTTCAGCACCTGTTTGCCCTGGGCCATGAACCGGGCCACATGGGGTTCCGCAAGAAAGCACAGAAAAGATTCCGCATCCGCCAGTCCCCGGGATACCCAGATGAAGGATATATATCGGCCCCGGTAGAGGGTCTTGAATTCGATGCCGATGCGCAGATCGATCTCCATGATTTTTGCCGCTTCAATGAGTTCCAGGGCGAACCGGGGTTCGATGTAGTGATAATAAATGACCCGTAGCCGCCGGATACCCTTGATCCAGGCATCCATGATCAGGTGGGTGGGAGATTTTCGGCCCGAGGTGTTGGCATCGTGGACATGGTCGTCAAACGAGACCTGGTTCCATGCTTCAGGCATTTCAAGAAGATGATAGTGGGCCAGCAGTTTTCTGGTCAGCCGGGGTTTTCCGAACGCGGTCAGCCGGAATGCATGGGCCAGGACTATCTGGCTTTCATCATTGCCTTTGGCCCGGACCAGCTCTTTCATGATCTGCAGCAACACCCGGGCCGTATTTTTGGCATGGAGCCGTACGCAGTCTCAAGCACCTCGTCTTTCAGTGCCTTGAGCGCCGCCAGACGGTTTTCAATGCCCCCTCTTTCCATGAATTCCAGCAGGCTGACAATGGCATAGGCCGTGTGCAGCCCTTTGGATTCGGCCAGTTCCTTGATGCCCAGGGGGTGAAAAACGGGTAGTACAGTTTTCGGATGTATCCGGGACGGGCATCCGCCTCATACACGGAATGAACGATCCGGATCAGCTCATGGTCCCGTGCATCAAAAAAAATGGCATCCAATCGATTCAAACTTGTCCCTGTTAAATTGAATCCGGTGCAGATCCTGTCAACCCTGCACGGTGATGGGTGACTGCCATGACCTGCCGGTTACAGCGACAGATGCCTCCCAATGATCGGTTCAATTTTATCATATAAATTTCAGCCGTTATGAGATCGATCATAGACCTAACGCTGAATTTATTCAATATCAAGCTGATCTGTTTCAATAATCAGCTCATATTCTCCGCCCTCGGGCATCCGTTTGACGGAAAATCCCAGTTTTTTCCCCAGTTTGAGCATCTGGGTGTTTTCCGAAAGCACGATCCCCATGACGCGCCGAATGCCCATCTGCCGAGCTGCTTTCAGGCACTGGGTCAGCAGGGAGGACCCGATGCCTCTGCCCTGCCAGTCGTCACTGACAGCAATGGCAAACTCCGCCTGGGTCTGGTCCGGGAATAAAATAACCCGGGACACTCCGACCATGGTCTGGCGGTCATTTTGTTCCTGCAGTGCCACCAGGGCTATTTCCCGGTCATAATCGATCTGGGTCAGCTTTACCAGTGTGTCTCTGGATAGTTCTTTTAACGGGGAGAAAAACCGCATGTACCGGCTCTGGGAAGAAAGAGAGTGAAAATGCTCGATCAGCAGGTCTGCGTCGCTGGGCCGTATGGGACGGATGAAAAACGGCTGGCCGTCCACGGTTTCTCCTCTGGATTCATACTGCCAGGGATAGGAACTGATGATTAAATGCTTAGGAGAGGCCAGCTGTGCCGGTGCAATGAACACCCGGGCATCCACGGCTGTCAGAACCCCGTCTTTCACCATCAGGGGGTTGATGTCCAGGGCTTCGATTTCCGGGAAATCGGTCATCAACCGGCCTGTCCGGATCAGCAGTTCTTCCAGCAGCCCCATATCAATGGAACGGATGTTTCGAAATCCCCGAGAACGGTCGCGATTCGGGTTTTCCGATCAAATGGCCCGCCAGCATCCGGTTCAGGGGCGGCAGTCCCATGGAAATGTCCTTGAACACTTCGGTCAATACCCCGCCCATGCCGAAAACAATCACCGGACCGAACTGAGGGTCTTTTTTGGCGCCGATGATCAGTTCGACATCAGGACGGTTCTGCATCGCCTGAACCGTGACGCCGGCGATGTCTGCATCCGGAAATCGCTGTCTGGCATTTTGCATGATCTGTCTGTAGGCGGCGGTCACTTCCCGGGCCGTTTTCAAATCCAGGGCCACGCCGTTGCAGTCAGATTTGTGAGCGATGTCTTTGGAGCATATTTTCAGCACGACGGGGAAGCCGGTCTGTTCAGAGAGCTTTACGGCCGTTTTTTCCGTGTCGGCAATTTGAGTGTTGTTGACCGGAATTCCATAGGCACCCAGCAGGGCTTTCGCGGTGTTTTCAAGAAGACAGGTGTGGTTTTCAGTCAAAGCGGTTTTAATAATATTTCCGGCAGTTTCCCGGTGAATGATCAATTTGGTGTCCGTGCGGATGGGGATCTGGGTCAACCGTTCGATGTTTATTCCGTATTCATACAGATTTTTGAATGCCCGGACCGCCCGTTCCGCAGAATCAAAGGTAACAATACCGGCCTGATTGAATACCTGCCTGGCCCCTGCCACATTTTCTCCGCCGATCCAGGCGGTGAATACCGGGCGGGAAATTCCCGGAGACAGGGCACCAGAAGCTCGGCCAGCGCCCGGGTATCCATAGTGCCGGCCGGCGAACAGATCAAAAGCAGGGCATCGGTTTCCGGATCTTCATCACAGATCTTCACGGTCTCCACATAAGTGGCGGCCGGGGTGTCGCCCAGGATGTCAACCGGGTTTCCCCGGCTCCAGTTGTCGGGCAGAATCGCATCAAGTCGGTCCCGCGTGGACCGGGACATTTGGGCAGGCTCCAGGCCAAAGGATGCCAGGGCATCCGCAGCCATGACTCCGGGTCCCCCGGCATTGGTAATGATGGTCAGCCCCCTTCCTTTGGGCCGGGACTGTTTCGCCAGAAATTCGACACAGTCGAACATCTCCTCAAATTCAGCCACCCGGAGAATGCCTGCCCGCTGAAATGCCGTGTCATAGAGTACGTCTTCTTCGGCCATGGCTCCGGTGTGGGATGCCGCTGCCCGGGCCCCGGCCCGGGATTTCCCGGATTTTAGGACGATGACGGGTTTGACGCGGGACACTGCCCGGGCTGCACTCATGAAATTGCGGATATTGGCAATGCCTTCCATATACATGACAATACTTCCCACAGACTTTTGCGAACCCAGGTAATCGATCATGTCGGCAAAATCGACATCCAGCATGGAACCAAGATTGGCAAAATGGCTGAATCCGATGTTTTTTCGAATTGCCAGATCCAGCACTGATGTGCACACAGCCCCGCTCTGGGACAGGAAAGCAATATTGCCGGGCAAGGGAGCAATATGAGCAAAGCTGGCATTCAGGGAGATGGCAGTGTTGATGATACCCAGACAGTTGGGGCCGATGATTCTGATATCTGATTTTCTTGCGGCTGACAGGATCTGTTCTTCGACGGCCTGGCCCTGGATACCGGTCTCCCGCCCCCCGGAGGATATCACCACAACCCCGGAAATTCCTTTTTGACCGCAATCTTCGATCAGACCCGGCACCGTCCGGATGGGGGTGGCGATCACCGCCAGGTCCAGCATATCTTCAATATCCTGGACTCGGGCAGCGCAGGGCAGGTCAAATAGTTGTTTATGCAGGGGATTTACTGAAAACACATTGTATTTTCCTTTTCCAGCCATCAGGTTTTTCATGATGGCATGACCCACAGAACCCTTTTGTCGCTGGCCCCGATGACAGCCACACCTTTCGGATTGAACAGCCGGTTCAGAAGATGGGTACTCATGAGAACCCTCCTTTTTTCGAATTGTATCAGGAACGAACACTCATCACCGCCACCGGCGAGTGGCGGAAAAGTTTCTCTGCCACGGATCCGAAAAGAAACTCTTTGAGATCGGTCTGTCCCTTGGGGCCGAATACCAGAAAATCCGCGTTTTCTTTTTTTACGGCTTCCAGAATCTCCATATAGGGGACCCCGTGGCCGATGCGGATTTTACCGGCACATCATCCATGGGCGGGAACTCCCTTGATCAGGGTTTTCAATTTTTAGTTTCCGCCGATCTATTTCTTCACTCAGGAACTTTCCCAGATCAAACCGGTTGGGATGTTCGGCATTGACCGCTTTTTCCATGGCATAAATCTGTTTCTGGTTGATGATGTTAATCAAAACCATCGACGATTGTGTCAGGTTCGCCGTTTCCACCGCATATTCCAGCGTGATCCTGGAATAGGTGGAAAAATCGATGGCTACGGCTAATTTTGAAATTTTGCCTGCTTGTTTTTTCATTATGATTATCTCTCCCGTTTGAATTTTTCAGGATCTCTGACACACACCACCGGTACCTTCGCGTGCCGGAACACTTTTTCAGCTGCACTTCCGAACAGCACCCTTGACAGGTTTCCCCTGCCTTTGTTGGCGATGACGATCAGATCCGCCTTTTTTGTATCCGCAGTTTCCAGGATACGTTCATAAGGAATGCCGGTATCCACCATCAGGTGCATCCGGGACTTGTCATCGAAAAAATTGGCCTTGACCAGATATTTCAACTGGTTCATCCGGTCTTTTTTCCAACCATCGACACACTCTTCCACGCTCAGCATCACAGGACCCTGGGTCGGAAAGTATCCTGCCGCCATTCTGACACCATTGATGTCTCGCTGGTTGATGACGTTCAACACGATAATCTGAGAGTCTTTTGCTCCAGACAATTCCACCGCATAGGTCAAAACCATCAGGGAGTAGTCTGAAAAGTCCACGCATGCCAGAATTTTATTGAATTTCTGATTCATTGATCCTCTCCTGTCCGTACCTGAGTCATTTAAAATATTTTCCGATATCCACGTGACAGGTCAGCTGCATAGTACAACTGACCGATTTCACTGAATGTTTCCACCAAACTGGAAAAGTCGTCCGGTTCGATATCAAAGGTATGAAAAAAACTTTCCTGTATCCCTGCTCAATGTCGTCATAGGAGGTCATGATGCTGCACATCCGGCCGCCTTTTGCCCGGATCATGTCTGTAAATTTCTTGATGAGTCCGGGCCGGTCCTGAAGACGGGTGGCAAAAATCTGGCCGGTGGTGGAAACCCCGGTAAAAGAGACAAAACATCTGAAAATGTCACTTTTTGTGATGATGCCGGTCATTTCGCCAGACCGATCCGTCACCGGCATGCCGGAAATCCCCTTTTTCAGCATGATGCCGGCCGCCTCATCCACGGTGTGATCCAGGGGAATGGTAATCACCGGTTTTGACATGATCGATTCCAATTTAATAGAATCCAGCAATGACGGCAGTTCGAAACGATCCAGTGTCGTGGCATCCGAAGGCATTGCCCTTTTCAGATCCCCGTCCGTGATGATCCCGGTAAGGTGATCACCCTTGATCACCGGCAGCATGGAGATCACCCGGGTGCGGAACAGTTTGGCGGCATCACTCAATGATTCGTTATAGTTGATGGTAATGACAGGCTTGCTCATCCATTCTTTGATCAACATGGTTCACCTCCATTTATACGGCTGTTTATTGTGGATTTCCAGTGCAGTTGATACCAGATCTGAGCAAAAGTTGTGCCACCGGAGAAAATCAGGATAACGACTTGAATTTAAAGGATATTGTGTTTTTAAGATAATAAAGGGTCTGCACAAAAGCCTTACAGAACCGTATGAATGAACGGATTTTTTTCAACATGAGAAGAAAACTGACACCTGCGGAAACAATATTGAGGAGGAGTCAGTCAGTTTTCAGATGGATCCGGTCATTCGGAGACCAGGGTTTCATTCGAATGTTGTATTTTCAATCTTGGCATGAAGGGTGGGCCTGGACATGCCCAGCAGCTTGGCAGCCTGGGTCCGGTTTCCGTCGGTGGACATCAATGCTTCAGAAATGATGATCCCTGAAATGATATCCATAATATCGTCGAAACGGCAAGTATCCGGTTCCCGGGCCATCTTCTGCCGCACCCATTCACGAATGGTCTCCATTGGTATCTTTGAGCTCTGCTCGTCCGCATTCCGGCGGTGAATGATCTGTGCCAGTTCTGCTGCGGCAATGGGTGCCCCCCGGTTGAAAATCAGCACTTTCTGAATCAAATTCCCCAGCTCCCGGACATTTCCCGGCCATTCATAGCCGTTCAAAAGCGTCAGAGCTTCTTCCAGAATTCCGGGATTGGCTGTTTTCAGCGTCATGGCATATTTGTTCAGAAAATAGGCGATCAGGTCGGGGATGTCCTCTTTTCGATCCCTTAAGGGCGGCAGTTCAATGGTAACCACCTTGAGTCGGAAATACAGATCTTCCCTGAATTTGCCTTTTTCAATGGCCTTTTCAAGATTTTGATGGGTGGCGGCGATAATCCGGACATCCACGGGAATGGTCTCTTCTCCACCGATGCGTTCAATGTTTTTTTCCTGTAGCAGCCGAAGAATTTTGGCCTGAATGCTCAACGGCATATCCCCGATTTCATCCAGAAATACGGTCCCGCCGTTGGCTTGTTCAATTTTTCCGATATGTTTCTGGGCCGCTCCGGTGAACGCGCCTTTTTCATACCCGAACAGTTCGCTTTCCAGCAGGGTCTCCGGGATGGCCACACAGTTGATGATCAGAAAGGGTTTGTCTGATCGGGTGCCATGCTGGTACACCGCCCGGGCCACTAATTCCTTGCCGGTGCCAGACTCTCCCCGGACCAGGATGGTGGCATCGGTCTGGGCCACCCGGCCGATGGCTTTGTACACTGTCTGCATGGACCTGCTCTGGCCGATAATGGCATCACCGGACTGCTGATCAGGCAAAGCGTCCAGGGCGACCGGGGATTCATGAAATATCCGGCATCAATGGCCTGGGTGATCAGGTTTAGCATTTCAGGGATCTCAAACGGTTTGAGCACATAGTCATACGCCCCCATTTTGGTGGCTTCGATGGCAGTTTCCGTGGTGCCGTATGCAGTGACAATGATCACCGGCAGTTTCGGATCCATTTTCTTGATCTGTGTGAAGGTCTCCATGCCGTCCATGCCGGGCAGGCGCATATCCAGAATCACCAGATCCAGTGACTGTTGTTTTACCATGTCGACACCGGCCTCACCTGATGCCGCTCCCATAACGGAATAATTTTCCTCTCTCAACAGCTTACAGAAACTGATCCGAAGCTGATCATCGTCATCTATTACAAGAATGGTATTCATGGGCTTGTCCTGTCACCGGCTTAAGCCGGCGTTTGTCCAAAATTGACCGCTCATACAGCCCGGTATGCCATGACCCGACCGGACCTGGCCGTTCATTACACACTGCCATGGAGAGGTCTTAGCTGTTTTTGCTGAATTTTTCAACCGTCTCGTCCCCGAAAACAAAGTCGTCGGGTTTCGCGATTCCGAAACGCAGCCACTTGAACCGTTCCCGGTCTTTCAAAGAGATTTGTTTACCGATTCTGGCCATGAAAATATTTTCCGGTTTTAGACAGACGTTGGGTTCGTTGGTCTGGAAGGATTCAAAACCGAACCCGGCATACAGGGCCAGGAGCATCTTTCTGTAAGCATGACAGGACAGGCCGGTATGGGTGATGTCCCACAGCCAGGCATAGCTGGAAAGAAATACGATTTGATCGTTAAAGGCGGAACCGGAAAACATCTGGGCCAGAAGGCATCGTGCAATTCCTTGATGTCTGAACTGCCGGGCAACTTCCACTGCCTTAAGTTCCTGAAGCGGCAGCTCATCAGCGCCGGCCCAGCGGCTGTTCAGGGAGGGGGGGCAATGACTGCGTATCCGACGATCTTTTTTTTTCTGAACAGGGCCAAACTCAGGGACCCGCCTGAAAAGGCAATCTGTGCCAGATTCTGTTTCCGGGTATAGATGGCTGGTAAGCAGGATCGGTGGTTTCCAGCCCGAATACCAGCCCGTCAATTTCGCTTGCGGGAAAACCGGTACAGATGTCCACGGCCCCCTTGTCAGTCCTAATGGTATGAGAACCCATCAGGTCAGTCCGGAAGGCCGAATTTCTGTTCAAATGCACAGGCCACGATTTTTGCCGCCTCAGCTGCACCTTTGAGATGATCCCTGTTGATGACCAAATCGATTCCCTCCAGGTCAGTTTCTTCTGCTTGATAGACCGTTTTGAAAAATTTCTGCTGCTCCCTGTCACACCTGTCCAGATGTTGCTTCGCCTCTAACGTATCAATATTCAATATGTTTTCAACCGGTTGATCCGGAACGCCGGGCTGCATATAAACCGCACGGACAACGTCTGATCCCGTGGCAGGATCAGATGAATGCCTCTTCCCACAAAGATCGTGGGCTCGGTGGAAGCCAGTGCGGTGACCGTTTTTGTCAGTTGTCTGGCATAATCACTTTTAATGAAGGTCTTTTCACTGGTGAGCATGGTGAACAGTTCCCCTAAACGCCCCGGGTACTGTTCATCAAACAGTTCGATGAACTTCATGGACAGGCTAGCATCTTGCGCCATATGCTCCAGAATCTGGCGGTCAACGACCCGAAACGGTTTCAACCCGGCCACAAGATCGGCAATTTCCAGAGCGCCGACTCCGATTTGGCGGGAAAAACAGATCGATGGGAAAACCCTGGAGGGTTCTCTTTCCTGTTTTTTCCGCTTTTCTTCTGATACCCATTTGTTGAAATATGCCTCGACCCATTGATCGGCGGTTTGACGTTTTTTTCCATAAAATCCAGGCTGATAGCATGATTTTTTTGTATCTTTTTTCATGGCATCCCCCTTGTTTATCAAAGATTATAGAAAAATGATCGGGATGAAGTTATTCAGAATATGCAGGAGTGATCATTCCGGGACAGTCAGCAGGTTGTTCCGGGTTCCGAAGCTGTTCTGACATGTTCGTCTGTTGGCCGGGTCCATCTGCCACTCTCCGTCTACAATGAACTTGTATTCATAAGTGCTGGGGGTGAGCATGAGGGTGGCTTCCCATGCCCCGGATTTGCCTTTTTTTAAGCCATGCTTTTCAGGGTTCCATTGATTGAAATCACCTGCCAGAAAAACGGTTTTTGCCTGGGGCGCATGCAATGTCAACCTGATTTTCTTCCGATTTTTCTTGATTGCTTTTTCACTCATCTGGATCTCCTTTTCCAGGTGTTAACAGACTGCTTCTGTATTCTATAGCAATTACCATGCCTTTTTCTGAACAAGTCGGTCTTTTTTTCGCTGTAATCGTTTCCAGCTAGATTATGAATGCCGCCTAAGATTAGAGAGATATCGACAAAAAAGAGATAAAATGATTTATCAGGTTGTAAAAAAAGCTGACACAGGCGGAATTGCATGCGATTCCATTTGACACACAAGGGTTAATCAAATAAAAAGAACTTTATAATAGAGGCGTGATAATCCTCGATCAATTGTCAAAGAGGGCGGATCAATGTTTGGACAGGAAGGTGCGGGTGGCTGAAAAACAAAGTGAAACGGATCACGGGCCGGCATATTATTCAGACTTCAGGCTGAAGATTGCCCTGCGCATTGTCATTGTTTCCCTGGCCCCGTTGATGCTGGTTACCGGGATTATTCTTTATCAATTCCATGTATACGCCAACCAGATGGTCCACGCCCATCTGGATGAACTGGTTCTCAGGCATCGCCAAAAAATCGATGACTTTCTCAAGCAAAAACTTAGTGATATCAGCCATCTGTCCAAAAGTTACGAGATTGCCCAGCTCAAGAATAAAACCTTTCTTCAACAAAGACTGTGGGCGCTTCAGGCAGATTACAGCTATGTGTTTGTTGATTTAGGCGTGATCGATGACAACGGCCGCCAGGTATCTTATGCCGGCCCGTTCGGTCTGGACCAGGCCAATTACAGCAGTTCTGAATGGTTTCAGAAGGCCAGAACCAGGGAGACCTATATCAGTGATGTGTTCCTGGGGCTGCGGGGGCAGCCCCATTTTATCGTGGCGGTGAAACGGGAATGGGAGGGCCGGACATGGCTGGTGCGGGCCACCATTGATTTTGTCGCCTTTAACACGCTGGTGGAAGATTTCACCATGGGAAAACCGGCACTGCCTTTATCTTGAACCGTCAAGGGGAGTTTCAGACCCGGCCTCCCAAGGGGACACTCAAGCTGACCCTGCAGCAGTACATGAATTTGTTCAAAATGGGAGAAGGTGTCCGGGGAAACACATCCGGCGGGGATATCATCGCACCTTCGGTGTTGGGACAGAGTGAACTGTACCAGATCGCCCGGGAGCATGAACGTCCAAAAGACCGCTTTTCAGTCAGGCCGCCTCATAAATACACCACGTTTTCCGTTGAAAAAAAGGGGACAACACCCGGTTCCTGGTCATTGCCGCTTTTTTGAAAAATGATGACTGGCTGTTGATTTTTCAACAGGAGAAAAAAGATGCTTTTGCCAAACTCAATGAAACCCAGCTGATTGCCGTATTCATTGCGCTTGCCGGTGCCCTGCTCATTATCTTTGTTACATTTCTGATTTCCGGGCAGTTGGTAAAGCGCATCGCCCGGCTTGATTCTGAAAAAGAAGTGATGAATCAGCAGATTGTGGAAACCGGCAAACTGGCCTCCATCGGGGAGCTGGCCGCCGGTATTGCCCATGAAATCAACAATCCGGTGGCCATTATGGTGGAAGAGGCCGGCTGGATTCAGGATCTGCTCAGTGAAGGGATTGATAAAGCAGACAATTTTCAAGAATTCAAACGGGCACTGGATCAGATCCAGACCCAGGGACACCGGTGTAAAGGCATCACCCATAAATTGCTCAGTTTTGCCAGGAAAACGGATTCCCGGATGGAAACCCTTCAGCTCAACGAATTTGTCAATGAAGTGGTGGATCTTTTGTCCCAGCAATTCAAATATGCCAATATCGATGTGGATGTGCAGCTGGATCCGGAACTGCCCGCCATCCAGGCATCTGCCACGGAAATTCAGCAGGTGCTGATGAACATTTTGCAAAATGCCGTATACGCCATGGAAAAACCGGCGGGAGGATTATCATTCTGACCACGGCGGAGGACCAGACTATTTCGATTGCCATCAGGGATACAGGCCCCGGGATTCCGCCGGACAACCTGGCACGGATTTTTGATCCATTTTTTACCACCCGGCCGGTGGGCAAGGGAACCGGTCTCGGTCTTTCCATTTGTTATGGAATTATCAATAAAATGGGAGGGCGGATCGATGTGGAAAGCAGACTGGATGAAGGAACGACGTTTACAATTGTGCTGCCGTTGGACAAACCAGCACCCAAAAGTTAAGGAGAATTTAATCGATGGCCATTGCAAAGGTTTTACTGGTGGATGATGAGGTCCCGTTCGTCGACACCATGATCAAACGGTTGACCAAAAGGAATATGGACGTTCTGCCAGCGCATGGGGGCGAAGAATCCTTACAGAAACTCAAAGATAACAAGCGGGTGGAAGTGGTGATTCTGGATGTTAAAATGCCGGGCATGGACGGAATCGAAACCCTCAAAGCGATCAAAAAGGAATTTCCGCTGGTGGAAGTGATCATGCTTACCGGACACGCCACCGTTGAATCTGCTATTGAGGGCATGAAATTGGGGGCGTTCGATTATCTGATGAAACCCAGCGATATCGATGTGTTGGTTGAAAAAGTGACGGAAGCGGCTGCCAAAAAGCGCCGGCATGAGGAAAAAATCATTGAAGCGGAAATGCGCAAGATCACGACCCGGGGTCGATGAGTAATCATGACATCCATTCTGCATGCGTACGGCTGTATGCAGCAGAATGGATGTAAAAACAGGTCAATTTTCCGGTTGTTGAGACGTTGACTTTTTTCAAACGCCTCCCGGATCTTATCCACCAGGGCTTCGAATTCACAGGGTTTCATCATATAATCAAACGCACCCAGTGCCAGCCCCTGCTCACAGGCGGCGGCGGATCCGTGTCCGGTCAGCATGATCACCTGGAGCATAGGGTCTACCTGCTTGGCGATTTTCAATACCTCGATACCATCCATGTCCGGCATTTTCAGGTCCAGAACTGCCACGTCAAACTGCTGGGTACGCAACACCAGAAGCGCTTCCGGGCTGGTGTAGGCTTTTTGTACGTCAAATCCCCGTTTGCCCAGCCGGTTGGCAAGCACATCCACATACACTGCTTCATCATCCACCAGTAGAACCCGTATCCGGTGGGGGGGTGGAACCGTTTTTCCTTCTGCCATAAAAGCTGTCTGCCTTATTTTTTAGCCGGTAATGTAACGATAAAAGTCGTCCCTCTGTTAATTTCACTTTCCACGGTGATCAATCCTCCGAGACCGGTGATGATTCCCCAGGACACATAAAGCCCCATTCCCGTGCCCTGATCCGCTTCTTTGGTGGTAAAAAAGGGCTCAAAAATCCGGGAGATGTTTTCTTTTGAAATGCCGCATCCGGTATCGGTGACGATTATCTTTGCCTCTTCCAGTGAGGTTTCCAGGCGGATCATCACCTGTCCGCCCTCGTTTGTGGCCTGGATGGAATTGGACAGCAGATTGAGCAGGACCTGAAGCAACTGCAGCGGATCGGTCCAGGCAACAGGGTCTGGCTCTGAAACTTTCAGCTGGATGGCAATGTTTTTGAGGCCCGCCTCCGGTCCAACCAGAGTAATGGCTTCTTCAGATAATTTTTTAAGGTTGACCACCACAAAGGTGGACGGATCCGCCATTTCCGTTGTCTGGGTTTTGACGGCCTGGAGCAGCTGTTGGGTGATTTTTCCCGCCCGTTTGACGGCGGTGTTGATCCGGTCAAGTCCCTTTTTGAAATCCTCTCTGCGCGGCAGGGACTGCATTTCCGGTTTTTCCAGAATCTGCTGGAGCCATCCGGCCGAATCCTGGATCACCGCTAGGGGATTGTTGATCTCGTGGGCAACACCGCTGGCCATGGTGCCCAGAGCCACCAGCCGTTCCGCCACCACCATCTGCTGCTTGACCTGTTCCTTGAATGCATGGGCCTCTTTTTCAGCCAGAATCCGCTGTATTTTGTGAAAAGCCTGCTTGATTTTCCGGATCAGATGCTCCAGCTCAACCGGTTTGGACAGATAGTCAAAAGCACCGGATTTGATGCCTTCCACACCGCCCTGGATATCCGCATGCCCGGTGAGCATGATCACTTCGGTCAGATCGTGTGTCTCTTTGATACGTCTCAGGCATTCAATGCCGTCTATGCCCGGCATTTTGACATCCAGGATGACCACATCCACCGGTGATTCCGTCAGAATCTGAAGAGCTTTTTCTCCCCGGTCCGCTTCCCGTACGCAGATACCCCGTCGTTTAAGACGCTTGGCGAGAATCTGGCGGAAATCATTCTCATCATCCACCAGCAGGATGTCTATCTTTTCGGTCATGTCTGTCGGATCCATTTCGTGCCTCTTTCCAAGGTCATATTTTGCTCTGACGTAGCAACATGGCTGTTTCCGCCTTCTGGATCCGCTCCATCTGTTCTTTTTTGTGTTCCCTGGCTTTGATCAGTTTTCCCGTCAACTCCTCAAAATCCGCCGGTTTAAGAAGAAAATCAAAAGGCCCCCAGCTTCATGCCTTCAACCGCCGACTGGATTGTGCCGTGTCCGGTGAGCATGATTACTTCCACCAAAGGATACTGATTCTTGATTTTTTTCAGGGTTTCAATTCCGTCCATGCCCGGCATTTTGACGTCCAGAATGACCACATCCACCGGTGTTTTTTTCAGGGTATCCAGACATTCACGGCCGTTATAGGCGGCAATGACGGATTCTCCGTTTTCTTTGAGCCTAAGGCTCAGCATTTCAACAAAATCCTTTTCATCATCCACCAGCATGATTTTACTTGATGTTTTAAACACGATAATCTCCTGTTCCTGAATTGTTGGATAGGTATTCATCCATCTGGGCAGGGTATTTTTGTTAAATATCATACCCTGCCCATCAATGGATAGAAAGAGTTTTTTGCCGCAATTATTTTACAAATCCGATCAACGGCCAGTACACCAGCATGCTTGCCACGCATATCGTCAGCAGGATCAGGCACCACGGCACCGCCACCTTGATAAAGTCTTTCTGGGAAAAATATCCGGTGCTGTATGCGATAATGGTGGGCGGGCATCCGATGACCAGCATGATGAACGAGGTGGTCATGGGCGCTAACATGGCAACGGACTGGGGGACATGTCCATTAGTTCCGCCATTGGCAGGGTGATGGGCAGCATCAGGCGACGGCCGCAGAATTGGACATCATGCTGGACAGAAACGAGCCGAAAAAACCCATGCCGTAATACACCACCGCCATGGGTTTGCCTTCCAGAAGGGGCAGGCAGATTTCAGCCAGAAACCGTCCGGCTCCGCTGTCCAGCATGGCTACCCCTAACGATACCCCGGCCCCGAACACGATCCAGGATTCCCAGGGGAATTTGTCACAGATGGTCCGGAACGATATCCATCCGGGGCCGCAGAACCCCAAGATGGCAAAGGCGGCCGGCACACTGTAATGCCATTTGGTGAGATCTCCCATGAACCAGAGGATAAACGTGGCAATAAAAATAATCAGTACGCCTGTTTCTTCAGTTTTCATGGACCCGGATCCACCAGTTCCACCCCTTCCAGTTCCTTTTCCTGAGGCCTGATCAAGACCCAGAGAATGGCCCAGGTGGCCACAGCCGTCAGAAGACAGATGGGGAACTGGATAATGATGTACTTTAAGAATCCAATGGTGATCGTGCCGTTACTGAATTTACTCAAAATTTCCAGAGCCAGAGGGTTGCGGCCCCCACCCAGAAGCGTTCCGAATCCTCCGGCCGAAGATGCCAGAGGAATCAGGAGCATGAAAAACAGAGGCAGACGGTGACCCTGGCCCGGCTGCATTCCCATGCTCATGAACACAGGCACGAATGCGAACACCATGATTACCGTGATGGTGGCATCATGGAACACTGTCGAGGTCAGGGTGCAGCCCACGGCCAGAATCAGGCTCAATCGTTTCACCTTGGTGCCGGCAAACTTCAGCAGGTTGTACATGATGCGGTTGGCCAGCCCTACCTCGTTGAGCACCACTCCGAACATGATGATCATGAGTACGAACATGACCGCCGGGCTGGCAAAAGGTGCCCAGGCTTTCTGGGCCGGCTGGATTTTGAGAAAAATCAGGCCGGCTCCGGATAAAAGGGCGGTCGCACCGATGGGTACGGCTTCGCTCACCCATAAAAAAACCACCACCACCAGCAACCCCAGAAGACGCTGGCCTTCCGGGGTCAGGGTTTCTGGCCTGGGCAGCAACATGATCACGATCCCCAGGACCAGCGCAATGGCCACTTTGATACAGATGGACCGGAGGGGAGCCGGTTCCTTTACACTTGTAATGTCAGCCATGGTATTTGGTTTCCTTCATATTTGGGTTATTCAATGTCAGTTTTAACTGGGGTCACAGTCATTTTGAACAAACAAATACAGCAAACACTATGTTTACAGCTGATCCTTTTGGGATTTCTGGAAAAGACAATATGCGCGGGGTTTCCGCTGAGCAGGCTGGAAAACCCGCTGTTTTTATAACAAATTATATAAACCCGATCAGGGGCCAGTACACCAGCATGCTGATCACACAGACCACCAGAAGAACCAGGCACCAGGGGATGGCAATTTTCATGAAATCCACTTGTGAAAAATATCCGGTACTGTAAGCAATAATGGTGGGAGGGCATCCGATAACCAGCATGATAAATGATGTGGTCATGGGTGCCATCAGAGCCACGGATTTCGGGGACATTTCCATAAGTTCCGCCATGGGTAGGGTGATGGGCAGCATCAGTGCCACAGCCGCCGAATTGGACATCATGCTGGAGAGGAACGAGCCAAAAAAGCTCATGCCGTAATAGACCACAAATTCGGGTTTGCCGTCTAAAAGCGGCAGGCATACCTCAGCCAGGTAACGCCCGGCCCCGCTGTCCAGCATGGCCACCCCCAGAGACACCCCGGCGCCGAAAACGATCCAGGATTCCCAGGGAAAATTGTCACAAATGGTTCTGAAACTGATCCATCCGGGTCCGCAGAATCCCAGAATGGCAAAGGCGGCCGGTACACTGTAATGCCATCCGGTGAGATCCCCCATAAACCAGAATGCAAAGGTGATGATAAATATCACCAAAACACCGATTTCAGATCCTTTCATGGGGCCTGGGTCTGCCAGCTCCACCCCTTCCAGCTCTTCTTCCTCAGGTCGTAGCACTAACCATAATACCGCCCAGGTGGCCACTGCCGTCAACATACAGATGGGAAACTGAATCAGAATATATTCCAGAAACCCCACTGAGATGGCCCCGCCACTAAATTTGTTCAACACCTCCAAAGCCAGGGGGTTCCGCCCGCCGCCCAGAAGGGTGCCGAATCCCCCGGCAGAGGCTGACAGAGGGATCAGAAGCATGAAAAACATAGGCAGCCGGTGTCTCTGGCCCGGTTTCAGCCCCATACTCATGAAGACGGGGACAAAGGCAAACACCATGATCACTGTGATGGTGGCGTCATGGAACACGGACGAGGCAATGGTGCATCCCATCGCCAGAATCAGGCTCAGTCGTTTGATTCTGGTGCCGGCGAATTTGAGCAGGTTGTACATGATGCGGTTGGCCAGCCCCACCTCATTGAGCACCACCCCGAACATGATGATCATGAGAACGAACATGACTGCCGGGCTGGCAAAGGGTGCCCAGGCTTTCTGGGCCGGCTGGATTTGAGAAAATCAGGCCGGCCCCGGCCAGAAGCGCTGTGGCACCGATGGGCACGGCCTCGCTCACCCACAGAAAAACAATGGTGATCAACAGTGCCAGAAGTCGATGTGCTTCCGGGGTCAGGGTTTCCGGCCTGGGCAGCAGAATGACTATAATACCCAGGGATACGGAGATGATAAATTTTATAATGATCGACTTGGTGCTTGCCGGTTCTTTCAGAGATTCAACTTCAGCCATAAAAAATTACTCCAGATACATTGTATGGTTGTCGTTCATGTTTTCATGATGAAAAAGTCCGTGAATTTACATCACCACAAAATTAAATACTGGACTGTTTGAACGCCTCTGCCAGCCGGATTTTTTCTTCAATATCCAGGTGCCGGGCAAAGGCTCGTTCCGCTTTTGCAATGAGATCTTCGATGCTGGCGGGTTTCTGAAGATAATCCGTGGCCCCGGACTTCAATCCTTCCACAGCCGAGTCTGCCGTGGCATGACCGGTGAGCATGATCACCTCTATTCTGGGATACCGCTGTTTGATCTTCTTCAGGGTTTCCACCCCGTCCATACCCGGCATTTTGACATCCAGGATCACCACATGCACCAGATCTGTTTGCAGTTTTTCAAGACAGGCTTCACCACTGGTTGCCGTGATCACATCATAGCCTTTCTTGCGGATCATTTTGCCCGTGGTTTGAAGAAACCGTTCTTCATCATCCACCAGCATGAGCCGCATTTTTACCATGGTTACCATATTAATCTCCTTTGATTGATGAGATAATTCACTTTTTATCGATCATCCGGTCATTGATGCCTGAATGACCGGATGAAAATGGATGTGTTTGATGGCTTTATTCAGCCGGGCATTGCTTCACCATACTGAATATGGTTTCCACCACGTCGCTGAGTCTGAGAATGCCGATGATTTCCTGTGAGCCTTTCACCAGCAGAGACTGGGTGCGTACCAGGACAAACTGATGAACCGCCTGGTCCAGGGCTGCTTGTTCATCGATGTAATCCAATTCCGTGGGAATATGCATGAAATCTCTGGCAAGGCAGGCGCCCGCCTTACCGCACAGGTTGTTCAATGGTTTTTCCCATAGATTGTATTTCTGGATCTGGGAACGAAACTGGCCCGGAGAATAATCAGCCACCAGGTGGTACCTGGACCCCAGTTTCCGGTTGATGGTATGGTACAGTTCTTCGATTTCATTGTATTTGGGTTCAAGTCCCTGGAGAAAATCCAGGTAGCTGATCCGTCCAACCACCTGGTTTTGGCTGTTGGTGACAAGAATGGCCCGGTGCTTGAGTTTTTCCTTGTTGAAGCGGTTTCGGGCCTTCTCCAGCGCCAGAACCGCTTCAGCCATGGTGTCATTTTCATTCACTGTGGCATACTCCGCCAAAGGAACCATGATTTCTTTTACCAGGATGGTTTTCATGCTGATTTCTCCTGTGTTGCTGTGTGCAAAATGAAAATAAATTTATTATCAGAACATTTATGGGCTGTAAAATATTTTCGGTATCTCTGTTTTCAAAATCAGGCCCGCTTCTTATTGCCTTGATTTATGATTCATTTCTCAAATGGTTGCGTTTTGCAAATTTTATACCGACAGTCTGTTAATATGAATTAATTCAGAATTCATCCGTCAGCCGGACTGATGGTCAGAAGTTTTCAGAGTCTTATATCTTCGTGAGCCCGTTCCGTTTCTGATTCAGTATAGAGAAGTTTATCAATCCGTAAAAATTGCTGACACCTGATCCGGGGAGATACTCTTAAAAAAGGCCTGAATGGTGTGGGAAACCCGAGAAAATCCAGTAAAACGGAAATGGCATGCTAATTGCTCATCCGCACATTAACCAGTGCCCTTTCGCGTATCATGCGTTAGAAAACCGAAAAAAGATAAAGGAGATTAGAGATGAAAAAGATCAATACGATTCTGGCCTGTGTGGATTTTTCCGAGTATACCCGGATGACCCTGGAGGCCGCTGTGGCCATTGCCAGAGGCTGTCAGGCCCGAATTGTGGCACTCAACGTCATCAACCAGCGGGATGTGACCAGCGTCGGAATCGTGAGCCAGTATTATCCGGACCGGCTGAATGTGGATGATTATGTGAAGGATTTGAAGAAGGAACGTCATGAAAACCTGACCCTGCTGATCAACAGCAATTTTCGGAATACAAGGAAAACATGACGTTGAGCATTGAGGTGGGAATTCCATGGGAATACATTATTCAAACGGCTGAAAACCAAAAAGCGGATCTCATTGTCATGGCCAACAAGGGCAGGGGAAATCTGTCCCGGGTGTTGTTTGGCAGTACGGCGGAAAAGGTATTCCGGCATTCTCCCATACCCGTGGTCAGTGTCAGAGATCCGAAGACTTTCAAGGGAAGACAATAAATGGATAAAAAAAAATTGAGGAAAATATCCGGACCAGACGGGTCAAGCGCAACATTCAGGCAAACTTGATCGTCATCCCTCTGATCCCACTTTTTCTGGCCGTGGGCATCAGTTTTTACTATTTTACCACGGCCCTGGAAAACACTTCCACCCAAAGTTTGAAACGCATTGTGGGGGACCACCGGGACATGATCGAATCCTTCTTTTGGAACGAAAGTCGGACCTGGATATGGTGACCCATCTGTTTGATTTTGAATCCATCAGCCGAAACCAGGTGATTGATGACATGTTTGAAATTTTGAAACCAAATCCGGTGCGTTTGTGGACTTAGGGCTGTTCGACTCCCAGGGGATTCATGTCAGGTACTCAGGCCAGTATCAGTTGACTGGAAAGCGCTACAGTGAAGAATTCTGGTTTCAGGAAGTCATGGAAAAAGGGCACTACATCAGCGATGTGTTTATGGGATATCGAAATGTCCCGCATTTCATTATTGCCGTGAAAAAGAGGGAAGGAAGAGACGTCTGGGTTCTTCGGGCCACCATCGATACCCTTTTTTTGACCGGATGGTGTCCGGAGTGAGAATCGGCAGATCCGGCGAGGCGTATATCCTGAACAAAAAAGGAATCGCCCAGACCGAACGGCGATCCGGTGGGATCGATGTTATGGCACAAGACTCTGAATTTCCAGCATTTCCATCATCTGACAATGCCATTCACACCTTTTTGAAATCCGACTCACAGGGGCTCAAATTTTTGTATGCCACCACCTGGCTCAAGGATCAGGAGTGGCTTCTGGTGGTAAGGCGGGAGAAAAAAGATGCGTTCCGGTTTTTTTACTATGCCCTCTATGCCAGCCTGGTCATCATGGTGCTGGGCATTGCCATTATCGTGGGCATGTCCTTTTTTATGACGGCCCAACTGTTCACACGCATTGAACAGTTGGGCCGGGATAAAAAAGATCTGGGTAATCAATTGATCCGGGCCACTCAGCTGGCGGAAGTGGGAGAAATGGCGGCCGGGTTTGCCCATGAGATCAACAACCCGCTTCAGATCATCAAAAGTGAACATGCCCTGATCACCGCCATTTTTGAAGACCTGTTTGAAAATAAAAAGATCGACCGGGATAATGAAGACATCGTGGAGCTTCAGGACTCCCTGTCCCAGATCGAACTGCAGGTGTCCCGATGTTCGGACATTACCCGGGCCATCCTTAAGTTCGGGCGCAAGAATGAAACCCGGGTCCAGCTGTTGTATCCGGGTGAGCAGATTCCGGAAATTCTCAAAATGATCGAACAGCGGGCCAGTGTGGAGGGCATCGTTGTGTTTAAAAACATTCCGGAAGATCTCCCCGGTTTTATGGGAGATGCGTCCCAGTTTCAGCAGGTGATGCTCAATCTGTTTAATAATGCCATTGACGCGATCACCGAACAGCATCCAGATAGCGGGGGAAGACTGGAGATTCAGGCACGCGCAAAGGATGACAGCTGGATCGAGATCCGGGTCACGGACAACGGGGCGGGTATTCCGCCGGAGTATATTGAAAAGGTGTTTTCGCCTTTTTTTACCACCAAACCGGTGGGAAAAGGCACGGGACTCGGGCTGTCCGTCTGTTATGGCATTATCGAGAACTTCGGCGGCACCATGGATGTCTTAAGCCGGGTGAAAGAGGGCACGACCTTTATCGTTACCCTGCCCAGGTCGGATATGAACACACAGGAACAATGAGGGATATCGTTCACAAAAACCATTTCGAGCGAAAGGAGGAACCTGTTTGAAAAAGCTGACATTGATGTTGGTGGATGATGAAGAACGGTATCTTCTTACCACCGCCAAATTGCTGGGAAAAAGGGAATTGAGGTTGTCACAGCCCAAAGCGGGGAACAGGCTTTAGATTTACTGAAAATCCATGATGTTCATGTGGTGATTCTGGACGTTAAAATGCCGGGGATGGACGGGTTCAAAACCATGCAGGCGATCAAAACCCTATATCCGCCGGTGGAGGTGATTTTTCTTACCGGGCATGCCACCATGGATTCGGCCATTGAGGGCCTTCGGTTCGGGGCCTTTGATTACGTGATGAAGCCGGCGGATATCGATGACATTGTGGACAAGGCACATGAAGCATTTGAAAAAAGACAACGTCTCGATGAAAAAATCAGGGGACTGAATTCCGGCAATGGAATGGATAGACCCATTGAATAGATAATAAGCAAAATTTCGAATAGTCATAACGGAGGTTGATGTATGAAAAAAGAAAAAAAAGTGACAGGGTATGATAAATATATCAACTGGAAGGTGTTTATTTTTCCAGTCCTGGCATTGGCGATTCTGCTGCTGATTCCCACCCCGAAAGGCATGAAAGATGTGGGCACCCAGTATCAAGTGGGGCCTAAAGCGGTGGTGAACCATATCACCAGAGAACTGTTTGAGGTGGACAAGGCGGATGCGGCTCAGTGGCAGCTGCTTGCCGCCCGGATCATGGAAACCAACATGCAGATGGGGGCGTTGAAAAAGGCCCGTTATCTGGCGCGTGACCTGAAATGGTGCAAGAAGAACAAAATCGATGCGGATCAGAAGAATTTTGATCTTGCCTTAAATTACATAAAAGACCATGTGGCTGAGGACCGGTATCTGGCAGTCATGAGCGGGGCACTGGATCTAAGAAAACAGGGGTTGAAATATGATGAATTGAAAGGAAAAGACAGGGCTGCCGCTGATAAAGGGGCCTGGCACATCCAGGTGGCCATTGCCGTGGGCGCGTTGTGGTTCTGTGTTTTCTGACCGAATGTATTCCGCTGCCGGCAGTGGCGTTCTGCATCGGGCTGATGTATGTGTTTACCGGGGTGCTGTCCAGAGAAGCCGTGGCCATGCTGTACTGGAGCGATGCCTGCTGGTTTATCATGGCAGCCTGATGTTTGCCGCCGCCTTTGTCAAGACCGGAGTGGACAAGCGGGTGTGTCTGGTCATGTTCAAAAAGCTGGCCGTGCCTAACACCAAATGGATCACCCTGGTGTTCTTTGTGATCATCGCTCCTCTGGCGTCGTTTATCTCCGATCACGCATTGGCGGCCATGTTCCTGCCCATCGGAATGCTGCTGTATCAGAACAGTCTCACCGACGAAGTGCCAGAGGACAAGGACCTGGCCAAGCTGTTAATGATCACCATTGCCATGGCCTGCAACATCGGCGGACCCGGGGCCCCTTCCGGCGGTGCCAGAAATGTGATTATGATGACCTATCTGACCGATATGTTCGGTATCGATATCGGATATTTTCAATGGGTGACTTATTGCTTTCCCTTTGTGCTGGTCATGATTCCGATCACCTGGTTTATCACCAACCTGCGGTTCCGTCCGAAAATCGTCTCCCTGGCTCCGGCAATGGACCAGTTGAGAACGGAAATCGATAAAATGGGAGGGTGGAACCGGCATCAAGTCTGGGCGCTGATAATTTTTGTCATCATGGTGTTCGGGTGGTTTACGGAAAAATCCTTTTATCAGATGGGGATTGTGCCCATCCGGCTGGGCATCGGCGTGATTGCCGTGGCCGGAGCCATTGCCTACATCATCACCGGAGTGGTCAACTGGCGTGATTATCAGGAAAAAGTGGATTGGGGGGTTGTGTGGCTGTATGCCGGGGCCATCATCTTCGGCCGGACTCTGGACAGCACCGGGGCTGCCTACTGGCTGGCTCAGTCGGTCATTGGTTTCCTGTCTCAGTTCGGCATGGAATCAGGCCTGCCCCTGCTCATGGTCAGCAACGGGCTGACATCGGTGCTCACCAACCTGATGGCGGACGGTCCGGCTGCCGCGTCCGTGGGGCCCATCGCCCTGAATATGGCAGGAATGGTTCACCCGGGTTCTACGTATCTGCCGTTTATGGCGATGGCGACTGCAGTGGCGTCATCGTTCGCTTACTGCCTGATTATTGGGACTCCACCCAATGCCATCGTATATGCCAGCGGATACCTGGAGCCTAAAGATTACCTGCGGGTGGGTGTTCCCATGTTTTTTATCGCCAATGTGGTGCTGCTGCTGTTTACCGGAATTTACTGGAGCTTCCGTGGATTCGGTACTTTGCCCGGATTCTGATAAGTTATTAAAAGGAGAGCAACCCCATGCAAAAGACACAGAATTCAGAACCGATGAAAAAACCCCTGTTCAGGGACGGTAAACTGTATTTCACCAAAGAGACCGAACGCCGGATTCTATTTTTCTTAACCCTGATCATGCTGGCATCCGGTGCCGCAATGAAACTGTTTTAGGAAAGGTGATATTCGTGCTCATGGATTTTTCGATCACAATGAAAGGGAGGGTCCTGTGATGGTAACCGCTGTAATTGAGGCCGGTCGGTTTTATGCCTATGCATTGATTCAGCTGTTGATCGAACCAGGCCTGTTTTTCAGGGAGCTTGTGGAAAAACAAGGCCCCGCCGGGCAGTGGAATTTATGGTGATCTGCTGCCTGTTTTACACCCTGGCCGGTTTACTGACCGGGGCCTATTCCCAGCCGGTCCGAATCATGGCGCCCATCCTTTTCCTGAACGCGGCCGGCATGATCCTGATTTCATCGATCCTGGGATATATGGCATGGTGATGATCGCCGGAAAAAAAGCCCGGTTTGCCGTTGTGTTCAGTATCTATGCGTTTTCATCCGGAGTAACGCTTTTTTTGTCATGGCTGCCGTTTCTGGTCTGGGTGACAGAACCATGGAAATGGTGGCTCATAAGTACCGGTTTGAAAAATACATGCAGCCTGTCCTGGAAAAGGTCCATCGTAATTGTGGCACTTTCCACAATCGTTCTGTTTTTCTGGTGTATTCAGCACATCTGGCATTTATTAAGAATTAAATATTTATCAAGGAGAACATTCAATGACCGAACAGATAAAAGTATTGATGGTGGACGATGAAAAACGGTTCAGGGAAACCACCCGCAAAATTCTGGAGAAAAAAGGGTTTGAGGTCATTCTGGCGGAAAACGGGGAGAAAGCCCTTGAAAACCTGAAACAACAGCCCGATGTGGTGGTTCTGGACATCAAAATGCCGGGAATGGACGGACATGAAACATTGAGCCGGATAAAGAAAATCAAACCGGACCTGCCGGTGATCATGCTCACGGGCCACGGAGCCAGACCTTCGGCCAGGGATGCGTTGGTGGAAGGGGCGTTCGACTACCTGAACAAGCCTTGCGACATCGGGCTGCTGTCCGCCAAAATCAAGGAAGCCTGTCATCTGGGCGACAAACTGCCGGTCCAGAAGGAGCACCGGGTGACAGCGGTGATGATTCCGGTTACCGAATATACCAAGATTTCTGAAGCCAAGACAATTCAGGAAGCTATTTTCGAACTCCGGGCATCCTTTGAGACCAAGATGGCCACGGATCATTTGATGGAAACGGGGCACCGGTCCATTCTCATCGTGGATAAATATGATCAGATCAAAGGCATCCTGACCATCCGGGATCTGCTGGAGATGCTCATGCCGCCTTATCTGTCGGCGCCTAAACCGTTTCTGGCCGACAGTATCGAATATTCCCCCATGTTTTGGAACGGGATGTTCACCCAGGGAATCCGAGACATAAAAAAGAAACAGATCACCGAAGCGATGTCTCCGCTGCCGGCCTTCATCGACGGCAATGCCAATCTTATGGAGGCGGCCTATATGATGCTCCATGAAAATGAACGGCGCCTGCTGGTGACCCTGACCGGAAAGGTTGTGGGGATTGTCCGGGAACAGGACTTGTTTTTGAAATGGAAAGAATACTGAAAAGCTGAGCCGGCTGTGTTCAACGGCCAAAGATTTTATCAAAAAAATAGGGGCGCAGGAGAGAGATGGTTCCGCGCCCCTATTTTGTTTGGACTTGCCAGCGGGTTATTTTTTTTGTCTTTGGATGGGTACAGGTCAAATACCGAATGGGGGATTCGATGATTTTCTGGACATTTTCCTGAATTTCTTCTTTGATGTGCTCATCTTTTTTTGCCAGGCACACTCGATTTTGCTCACCAGGTCATCAATTTCGCAGGGTTTGGTCAAATAATCATATGCCCCCAGCCGGACCGCATCCAGTGCGCTGTCAATGGAGCCGTGCCCTGTCAGAATCAGGGTCTGGGTGAACAGGTCGAGTTTTTTGATCTCCTTGAGTGTGGCAATGCCGTCCATGCCAGGCATTTTCAGGTCCAGCACCACCACGTCGAAATCATCATTTTCCAGTTCTTTGACAGCCGCATCTCCGCTGTTTACCGCTGTGACCTGGTATCCCCGGTTGACCAGCAGTCTGGACATGTTGGTAGTGAAAACAATTTCATCGTCGACCAGTAAAATTTTGCTTCCTTTCATAACTGCCTCCTTCCGGATTGATTCATCCGGCTATAGTGATGGATCTGATGTGTCATCAGGCCGGGCCGGCCGGGTTCCCTGTTTTGTTTTTTTTTAAATGGTCAGCGGCAGAAAGATCATAAATTCCGAGCCTTCCCCGGCTCACTTTTGACGGTGATGTTGCCTTTGAGCTGTCGGATGATACTGTAGCAGATGGAAAGTCCTAAACCCGTTCCTTTGCCCACCGGTTTGGTGGTGAAGAACGGATCAAAGATGCGGTCCAGCTGTTTTGGGTCGATACCGTTCCCAGTGTCGGCAATGGAAAGAAAAATGCCGTTGGAATCCGCATCATACCGGGTGGTGATCCGGATGGATCCATAGGGCTTTCCTTCGTGTGCATCCACCGCGTTGGTGATCAGATTCAGAAAAACCTGTTGCAACTGGGAAGGATCAGATTGAATGGCGGGAAGTTGCGGGTCCAGATCCGTCAGCAGCCGGATCCCGCTGGTTTTGGTTTCCCGTTCCATCAATTCCACTACTTCGGCGACGAACCGGTTCAGATCGACGGATTCGATCATGGACCGGGTCCGCCTGGAAAACCGCAGCAGATTATGGGTGATGCGTTTACACCGCTGGGATTGGAGTGCGATCTGATCCATGGAAGAAAGAAATTGTTCCCTGAATGCCGGATCTTCTATCGCTGTCTGTTGAAACTGATCCAGAAGCAGCTGGCGTTCGGTCATGATAATGGCCAGGGGATTATTGATTTCATGGGCCACACCCGCAGACAGTTCTCCAATGGAGGCCAGTTTGCTGGCCTGCATGAGCTGGTTGTTCAACCCGGCCGCATGTTCGTCACGTTTTCTGATGATCCCGACCATATGACGGGTGATGAATAACGCTGCCACCAGAATGCTTGCCGCGCTGAGATGCAGAAAAATCAAGTTGACAAACCGGGCATGATTCATCTCCTCAAAGGTTTCGGAACCAGCCTGTTTGACCACCAACATCCATTCCGGATGGGTCAGCCAGAATTTTCCCACGACCTGGTCGGAGAACCGGCCGGTGCTGTTTTTTGGGATACTTCGACGGTCACGGTTTCATTGAACGGTTCAACCGTCAGATCGGCATGTTCCATGATCGATCCGCCAAATCGGGGGGCGGTTTGATACAGCCCCTGGGTGTTGACCAGGTAGACATCACCGGTTTCACCGATGCGGACATTTTCCACCAGGGTGCGGAATACCTGGGTATTGATGGTGGCTCTCAGAATCCACTGATCTTCCCCTTCCCGGCGGAGTACGGCAATGATGAAATGCGGTTCCTGACGGAAACCCGTGAACATGTCACTGATGTAAAGCCCTTTCTGCATCACCTGTTTGAACCATGTCTCCCCGGCATACATCTTGTCAATCAGGTCATAGGGGCCGATATAGGCCAGGTGGTTGCCGAGTTGATCAATGATTCCCAGGTCCATGATATACGGCTGTTCCTGGTTCATGTTTTCAAAGATGGTCATGAGATTGTCGGATTTTTGCAGATCCTTTTTTGAATGGGTATCGGCGATTAGGCGGAGCTTAGTGCTCTGCTCTTTGAGAAACTGCTCGATGAACCGGCCGTGATTGGCGACCTGATCTTTAAAGGAATTTATAATACGGTTTTCGGCAAAATAGGAATAGTGGATGTTTAGACCCCATCCCACCAGCAGAAGGGGCACAATGGAACAAAAAACGGTCAGCAGGGTGAACCGCCGGAAGATATAGCGGTAGGAGTTTTTTCCGGCGGATTCAACCTGGTATCCGGGGTTAAGATGGCTTCATGGTCATTCATTTGCTCGGTTCCTGTATTCAGAGTATGTTGCCACTTCACGGATCGTTTGCTTGTAAACGGTATAATCAACACATAATCAAGACATAATCAAAAAACGTGCCATGTGGCCCTGGTTTAGGTTGAGAATGTAATTCCCTGTAATCGTGGGACATATGGTCAGGAAAAAAAGCGGTGGTACCGCCGGGTGGGGGAAAAGGGTATTGAATGTCAATTTTTGGGGGACACTTGGTGGGCAGGGGATGTTTCAGTCAAGCTGGATTTGCATCCGGCTGTTAGCCGGGGGACCCATAAAAATGGCTCCTCAGCCCCGGATGCCCCCGAGGGTGACATCTCTGTCTGTGAAACGGCAACCCCCAGGGCCGGTTCATCAGCCATGACAACCAGGGCGGCCCATACCCGGTCGGTATGATTTTTTTCACAATGGCTCCTGTGAGCAAATCACGGTGCACAGGCCGCAGAAGGGGCGGGCGGAGTCCACCAGACAAAATGACCCATGGTCGGTACTATCCGGGAATCAAACTCCTGTCCTTCAGGGATGAGCAGAAAGACTCCCTGAATATCGGCGCACACGGTGACACATCGCAGGCACAAGAAGAACGCGGCCTGAATACCGATTTGTATGTTTCTGGTGCACACACAGTGTCATGTGTTTGTTTCAGTACAGCGGGAGTCCGGGCCCCATCTGAACGCAAGGTTTCCAAGCACGGGCTTGCTGGACGGCACCGGCGGACAAGCGAATCCATGATGAATCCACGACTGATCGGATATGTCCTTCATCCCAGAAAAGAGACCAACTGTTTTGCAAAATTTTGTCAAAAGGCACATAAATTGCTATATCTTGAAGATGAAATCAGGACAAAGTCATGTGGGCAGGTGTATAACCAAACCAGTCAGGATGGTATCAATAATATGGGAAGAAATGAAAATATGAAAAAAATCGAAATTTTGGATAAAGAGAAGGTGCTTTCATTGATCAAAAACGGGAACACGGTCGCATTTTCCGGATTTTCCCCTGCAGGGGGTGCAAAGATCGTCCCCAGACTTTTGGCAAAACATGCAGCAGCGGAACACGGTCAGGGCAGAGATTTCCAGATCAGGGTGCTCACCGGCGCCTCAGCCGGAGATTACATTGACAATGACCTGGCAAAGGCAGGCGCCATTCAATGGCGCGCCCTTATCAGGGTGGCAGAGAACTGCGGGACCAGATCAACCGCCAGGAAGTTCAGTATGTGGACATGCACCTGTCCCATCTCCCCCAGACAGTGAGTGCCGGTTTTTCGGCAAGGTGGATGTGGCCGTGGTGGAAGCCACGGAAATCACCCCGGATGGACGGGTGTACCTGAGTACTTCCATCGGTGCTTCCCCTACCTGGCTGACCTGTGCTGAAAAAGTGATCATCGAAATCAACCACCACCATTCCCACCGGTTGCGGGAACTGGCTGATATATTTATTATCCCCCCGCCCCCCAGGCGGTCACCCATCAATGTGCATACACCATTGACCCGAATCGGGTGGCCCTATGCTCAGGTGGACCCGAAAAGGTGGTGGGTATTGTTGAGAATGACGAACCGGACCAGGTGGCGGAGTCAGCGCTGAAGATGCGGTGAGCCGGAAGATTGCGGACCATGTGATCCGTTTTCTTCTGGAAGAAAGGCAGGCCGGCCGGATACCCGAACAATTTTTTCCTTTTCAGGCCGGGGTTGGCAATACTGCCAATGCCGTGCTGGCCGGGCTGGGAGCGCATCCGGATATTCCGCCGTTTTATATGTATTCCGAGCTATTCCAGAATGCCATGGTGGACCTGATGTCAGAGGGCAAGCTGCTGGGGGCTTCCGCCACAGCGCTGACCGTTGTGCCGGAAAAGCTGACCCGGATTACAGACAACCTGGATTTTTTCGGAAGCCGCATTGTGCTCCGGCCCCAGGAGATCTCGAACCACCCCGGTATTATCCGTCGTTTAGGCGTGATTGCCATGAACACAGCTCTGGAGATGGACATCTACGGTAATGTCAATTCTTCCCATGTGTTCGGCACCCAGGTCATGAACGGGGTGGGGGGAAGCGGGGAGTTCACCCGGAACAGCCATCTGTCCATTTTCATGACCCCGTCCGTGGCCAAAAAGGGTAATATTTCTGCTGTTGTCCCCATGGTGCCTCATGTGGACAACAACGAGCATTCCGTGCAGATCGTGGTCACGGAACAAGGCCTGGCAGACTTGCGGGGCCTGGGGCCTATTGAGCGTGCAAAAAAATCATTAATACTTGCGCCCATCCGGCGTACCGGCCCTATCTGAACGATTACCTGAAACAAAGCCCCAGAGGACATATCTGCCATGACCTTTCCCGGTGTTATGAATTGCACCGGAACCTGATGAAAACCGGGGCCATGCTGCCGGATTTGCCAAATCATTTCTTCTGACCATAAAAAAATCCCTGCATGGGAGCGGTTCTGACTTCTCTTCTGAGAAGCTTTTGAAAAATTGATGTTTTTGGATACCTGACTTTTTTCGGTTAGTTTTGGAAGCGTGGATTTTTAGGCTGGATTTCAGGTAAATAGCGGGTTTTTCTACACTCATCCATCCAAATGGACTTCTAAAATCAACCGCCTTTGTTCGTCAAATATTCGTACCCCGTGGATGGGTTAAAAAATTTTAAAAATTGAAAGCCGATGGAAATTTTCAGTTGTAAAACTAATGAAAAAAATTCTCGAGAGAAGCTGTCAAAACCAGTGGGGAGGGGGAAACTGCGAGGACGTATTTAACGAGGGGAAAAAGGGAGGGATCCTTTGGGCGGAACCAATTTTTTCTTGATTTATGACTGAACGAAATTATAAATTTTTGGGGCCGAAGAAACGACCTAATGTTAGAATGAAATAGGAACTGCCTCAGCCCGAATTTACAGAAAAAAAATTGTACAATCCTTGAAATTAATGGATATTAATAAACCAGCGGTCACACTTCAGCTTAAAAATTGTTTACAATGTCTATGGATGCTGATATGGCCATTGTTAAAGACAATCCAAATAGGATATTAATACCGATGTTTTTACAACAAATTCTGCCTCCTCCACCCTGTAACGGTTAAGCTGTTATAAGGTAATCACTCTGAATTATATAATTACCCCCTAGTTTATGTCAGGAAGAAACTAAAGTTGCGCTGTGTAGCATCTTTTGATCAAAACTAAAAGGGGGATTGAAATCACAGGCAGAATTATTATGGAAAAACGTAGATCTATCATTGGGTTGAACTTGTCCGTATTTTTATTCATGTTTGGGGTCGGAATGATTGTCCCCTTGCTTCCTCAAAAAATCATGACCTTTACCGGTTCCTTAAAAACCGTTGGCTATTTGGCCTCAGCATTTGCTGTCCCATTTGTACTGCTCCAATTTCCAATTGGACATCTCTCTGACCGATACGGATTCCGGCGCTTTCTTATAAGCGGATATTTTATTTGCTCAGCATCGGGACTTCTTTATTGTTTTTCAAACACCCCGGAGATGGTTTTTCTCGGACGATTGTTACAGGGGATCGGTGAGGCGCCCTTATGGGCACTTGCGCCGGCACTCCTTTCTACGCTTTATCCAAAGGCAAAAGGAAAAGTTATCGGGTTTTACAACGCCTTTCTTCATCTGGGACTTACCTTAGGCAGTGCTTTCGGGATTATCATTGCAAAACATTGGACAAAGAACGAACCCTTTATGTTTTTTGCCTTCTTAGGTGTTATCGGTGTCTTCCTTATCTTAACGGCAGTCGAAGAGCCGCGGAAGAATATATCAACGGTTGATGATACCCTTGATACAAAGGGCCTCAAACCGCTTCTTGAGAGTCCGGGAACGCTTGTGGTACTTTGCGGTATCATCCTTTACGGTGCTGGGTACGGAATTTCTTTGACAGTGCTCCCTGGTTTTCTGATTCAAAATAAAGGCTTCACACAAGCAGAAATCGGATGGTTTTTCATGCTCTTTTATATTGGCATTAGTCTGTCTCAGATAATTACCGGCCCTATATCGGATCGGCATGGACGAAAAAAACCATGATCTGGGGATTAATGATGATCTCGATAGGGTTTGGTCTGTTTTCTGGAAAGAGCGGGTGGATGGTCTATCTATGGCTTTTTTTAGCCAGCGTTGGGCTCGGAGTATTTTGTGTATCATCTTTGGCGTGGTTGAATCATTCTGTCGGCAATTCGTTAAGAGGGACTGTATCGGGGACATTCTACCTTTTCTGGGGAGTTGGATTTTTTGTGGGTCCGCTTGCTTTAGGAGCATTTGGTGAAACCACCAAAGGTTTTACCGGGTTCCATATTCTGGCGTTGCTCTACTTTTTCCAGGCATTATTACAAGGTACTGTTCAATATCGAGGAGAGAAAGTCTATCACGGCAGTCGATAGCCTAAAACGGCCCTTTTTATTAAAATCACAATGTCATTGGGTTGCCGACCATCGAAGCGCTATGGGGTTTCCTTGGCTGAAGAGTGACTTTCAAAGGCTATCGGAGCAAGGATTCCAAGCCGGTTCATGCGGAATATCAGGGGATACCCGGCCAGAAAGCTCTGTGCAGGTCCATGGCTTTTTCAGTGCCGGCACGCTGTCGGGTTTTTTCGGGATCATCCGGCGGATTTTTCCGGGCTGAGCGTGGGCAGGTCCACCAGTTCCTGAAGCACCCGCAGCCCGCAATCGCGGATACCCCGGAGACTGTACCCGCCTTCCAGAACAAAAATGATCCGTCCGTTGCAGGCCGTTTTCGCCAGCTGTTTGAGCATGTGGGTCATCAGGGCATATCCGTCCGGGGTCACATTCATCTGTCCCAGCGGATCCTGGGCAAAGAGATCAAACCCTAAGGCCACCAGAATCATTTCCGGCTGAAACTGTCCGGCCACCGGGGTCAGCAGAAAATGTAGGACAGCGGCATAGTCCCTGTCTTCTCTGCCTTTCGGAAGTGGCACGTTGATGGTGTATCCCTTTCCGGCCCCGGTTCCGATGTCTGCCAGTTTCCCGGAGCCCGGGTAGCAGGGAACTGGTGAGCGGAAAAATACAGCACTTCCTTGCTGTCATGAAAGGCTTTCTGAATGCCGTTGCCGTGGTGGATATCCAGATCCACGATCAGAATCCGTTTGGCCCCATACCGGTGCTGGAGATAGGCAGCCCCTAATGCCACATTGTTGAACAGGCAGAATCCCATGGCCCGGTCCGGTTCGGCATGATGGCCCGGGGGACGGATGCAGGCGATGCCGCTGCGGTGGACAGGGTCATTGTAAACAGCATCGATGAGATTGAACACACTGCCTACGGCCAGTCTTGCCACCGCATAAGAGTGGGGGGTGGTCTGGGTGTCCGGATCCAGATAAGTCAGTTTTTTCCCTTTGGTCCCGGCGATTTTGGCAATATATTCCGGCAGGTGAATCCAGGCCAGTTCCTGTTCGGTGGCAGCACGGGGCTGAACCGGGATGATCTGGTCTGTAAACGGTTCTTTTGCCAGTATGGATGTCAGTGCCCGGGTCCGTTTGCGGCTTTCCATGTGAAAAATGCCTTCCAGGTGCTGATCAAACACCGGATCATTGACCACCCAGATCATGCTGGCCCCTTTTACCAGGACATGTCTGGATCGATCTGCATCATTTTGTGCCAGAACTTGCAATAACATGTCGGCTTCAGGGATGCGGCGTCTGTCCCGGGAGACCAGGTGCCGGGCAATTTTTGCCAGGTTCTGTTTTTTTGCCCTGGTTACAGGTGGAAACCGCCAGGATGGCGATTTTCCGCTTGGGATCATCGGCTGGGCCGGATTTTTCAGGCAGGCGATTTGCCGTCTGAGACATCGGATCACCGCCGCTTCCAACCGCTCCGGCACTGTTTCACAATTCATGGCCATGCCGATGATATACAACAGCAGTTTATCTTTGGGGTGTTTGAGAAGATATCCGTGTGGGGGCGGGAATCAAACCCGATGGTTTCATAAAACCGCTCCGCTCCGATTTCCGCATCCAGAACGACTTCCGATGCCCTGGCAAAACGGGTTTTCCACAACAGCCAGGCACCGGCCATCAGAAAGGTACCGGTTCCACGGATCCTCGGATAATCAAGGGTCTGCTCATCCAGGGGAAGCCCGTTGACTGTGGCAACATAATGAATCTCCAGTCCGGTGTAGAACAAGCGTTTTTTTTCCTTTAGATACATCATTCCGGTTATTTTCCCCTGGCTGACAGCGGCAAAAAGCCGATGGGATGCTCCGGTGACAAACAGGTCCAGCACAAACCGCAAGTGGAAGAACTCCAGGTTCAGTTCTATCAACTGAGCCAGTGCAGTGGCGGTAAAGGGAAACAAAACAAAATGACAGTCAACGGATTGTTGCATTTCAATAAAAAACAGCGATTCCTTTAACGTAAGAGGCATTTCAGAGTCGGCGGGCGGTTCCTGCAATACTTTTTGCAAAAGATGAAGCCGGTCGTTACAGACATTTCCCGGGTCGGTGCCGCTGCCGGCGGTCCCGGTTTTTTTCAGGAGTCTGGAAATGGCGCCGGTGAGTTCATACTGCATTAGACAGGTGATGCCAGCCAAGTGAATCTTCCTGGCTGCTGCAAAATAGCCCTTAGGAGAGGGGAGTCCATCAATTCGGTGTTTTTCTGCTGCTTCTCCGTATTTAACGACCAATCTTTCTTCAAGCGGGGAAATTCCGTGATTGAAAAACTGACTTTCCGGATGAACACCCGTTCCTGGTCAAACAGAAACAGGGTCTTCTCCGGGTTGCCGGCATCCAACGGAATCCGGATATGACCGGCAGCCAGCAACTCGGAAAGGGCATACCCGATTTCCGGGTCCTGGCGGGAAATGTTTTCAATGGCATATGCCAGATCTTGGGTTCGGATCATAGTCCCTTTAAAATGCCTGGGGGGTGGACAGGAAGATCGGCCGATGCGGTAAGGCAGATGGACGGTCAGTTCAAGACCGGTTTCGGTCTCATCCGCCCGGATCCATCCGTTTACCCGGTCTGCATGATAGACGCACAGTGCCAGCCATGGGCCGGGTTCATGGCCCTGGAGTGCATAGGCCGGGTCTGTCAGCTGGGCCAGGACATGTTTGTTGAAATGGCGGCTGGGATAGACAATGGTGATTAAAATGCCGTCTGATCCGGATCGGGTGGTGACGGTTAACTGTCCTTTAAGGATGATATCGGACACCACCGTGAGAAACAGATTCTGGAAGACCTGGTAGGTCCGGGAAAAATTGCTGCGGATCATGGATGGATTCTCTTCCCGGTCCCGGGCGATCCGGACCTGTTTTCCCGGAACTGGGGGACAGGATTTCCAGGATGTCCGTGATCATGTCCTCGATCTGGATATCCTGGATAATCCAGTGATTTCCCGGCGTTCGTGTGATGGTCAGCAGTTTGTTGATTGATGCGCAGGATTTTGAGGATGCGGTCTGGATATCGTCCAGGGTCCGGGCGGCATCCGGCAGATGGTTCTCGCGGATCAATTCCCGGGCCAGTGCCGCGGAACTTTCCATATTGAGCAGACCGTCTTTGAGATCTGCCAGAAAATCCCGTGTCAGTTTGGTTGCGGCGGCCATACGGCTCATCTTCAACAGCTGCTGGTCCAGCAGCTGGATGTGGTGCATTTTTTTTCTCAGCCGCACAGACAGGTTTTTGAGATGATGGGCCAGTGCGCCGGCACCTGCCAGAACTCCCGCTGCCAAAAGAATCAGGCCGTACGCCGGTGCTGGACTCTGGTATAGAATCCACAGTGCCAGACCGGCAAACACAGCTGCTGCCGGCAACAGTGTAAGGCATACCTTTGAAATCAATGCCGGCCTGCCGGCCGTAAAGGTGGGCCGGACTATGCCGGAGACATGTTTATGTATTGTCATCTCCCTGTTTCCTGTTTTCATGGGCCGTTGAGATATGAAAAAGAATATCATTCAGCCGGATGACTCCCATAAACCGGTTATCCGCCATCACCGGCAGACACCGGATGTGGTGGTCGATCATTTTCTGAGCCACCTGTTCAAGCGGTTCGTCCGGGTGGGCGGATATTTTTGCCGGGGGGGTCATGATATCCGACACTTTTTTTTCAGGCAGCCAGAGGGGATTTTTGACCAGATCGGACCAGAGAATGTGGCGATCCGGACACGCCCTTTCCGCTTCCCGGATCAGCCCGTTTTTTGAAATCATCCCTTTCAGCCGGTCTTTGACGTCCGTCACATGCAGTTCTTCCCGCATGCCCCCGGCCCCCATGGCAGTGAATATGTCCAGGGCTTTTTTCAGGTTGTCGGTGATGTCCAGCGGGATAAACGCCGCATTGGTGATTTCCTTGACCATGTGCCTGGGCCACAGCACCGGGCGGCGCTGGATCTGTTTGGCCGCTGCCGCCTGAAGGATTATTTCTTTCAAAAGGTCCATATCACACGGTTTGAACAAATAGTCAAATGCTCCTTCACGGATGGCCAGGATACCGGTTTCCACATCTGCATGACCGGTGAGAATGATCACCTGTATGTCCGGATCCAGGTGTTTCATCGCCAGAAGGGTTTCAATACCGTCCATTTCCGGCATGCGGATGTCCAGCACCACCACATCCGGCCGGGTTTGTGCACCTTTTCAAGGGCATCCAGCCCATTGTGTGACACACAGACGTTAAACCGGGTTTTGTCCAGAAGCCGGGACACATTTCTGGCAAACCGGACCTCGTCATCCACGATCAGTACCTGAATTTTTCAGTCATGGTCCCTCCTCCGCGGCCTTGTTCATCCGGTTCAGGACAGCCATGCCTGATACGCCACCATGGCACTGAACACCAGCCACATTATCCATAAAAATGGCTGACAGGTCCTTTTCTGACGGTTGGAATCGGGCCGCCGGTGTCATTGCGGCGGAGGAACGGGTGGCACGCATTGTAGACATGGTTCCAGGTCAGGCTTATGAGCATGAACACCAGGCAGGTGCCCAGGACATGGTAGTTGGAAACACCCAGGGACGCAAGGGTTTCGCCAATCCGGGCCGGTTTCAGGGGGCCTTCCACTCCGCCGAAAAGGCCCAGGTAGTATAACAGAAAACTGACGACCATGACAATCATGGACAATCCAAAATTCTGGAGCCGGGTCTGGGCGAATCCGCGGCGGGGCTGGTGGATTTCCGGTGATGAAAAACGGATCTGGCTGGTATGGGCTGATTTCATGATATCCTCTCATGGTTTCGGGGTGATGGTTTCAGGGTAAATGGCTGACCAGGTCTTTGTCGGAAAAGATCTGGTCAGCCGAGTGTCCGTCAACGGGGTCAAAGGTTATCCTGCCAGGCGCTGGATGATGTCGGGTATAATCTTGTAGAACGCATAGGCGGTCAGGCACAGGCAGTAAGCCGGCACCACGATTTTCCATGCTTTTCCGGAAAGATCCGGGTCATGTAGGGGCTGCCACCGCGGAGAACATGGTGGCGATCATGAAACTGGGCAGCAGGAGATAATCGATTTTCACCCCGGAGGTGAGCATGGCGAACCAGGTGATCACGGCCACGGTGCTCACTGCCCCCTCACTGATGGCGGTTACTGCCAGCATGCTTTTCACGGGAACCCCGGCCAGAAGCCCCCCGATGGTGACCACAGGACCGTAGCCGCCGCCGCCCACCCCTTTGTTGAATCCGGCCAAAGAGGCCCAGAGCACCATTTTACCGGGCTTGTAAGGACGGTCTTTCTTGGAGGAGATCAGGGAGATCGCCCCCATCATGAGCAGCAAAAGCGCCACATACAGCTTGATCCACACTTTTTCCACCATGAAAATCTTGTAGATGCCCACGATGGCCAGGATGTTGAACACCACGCCGGAGACAACAATGATCAACGCCAGCTTGATGGTCTCGCTCATGGGTTTGAACTTCCACTCCACATTCTGGTATTCACTGTGGAGAAATGCCCCTACCAGACCGGCGGCTCCCTGCTGGATCATGACCACGGGCACGATCTGCTTGGGATCGAATCCCATCACGAGCAGCAGCGGGGTCAGAGCTGTGCCGAATCCCATGCCGGCGGATGCATCCATGAATTCAAAAAATGCGGCGATCAGCACCACGCTCCATACAATGGACCACTGGTCCCCGGTGAACCCGTTAGACAGGTTGAATGCCGAAGGCAGGCGCACCGTGAATTCAAAGGGGTTGCCGGCCAGCCAGATCCCCACCAGAAACAGCAGGAAAAACACCCCGATTCCCCCGAGGGCGGCCCGGATCTGCTGCCACTCGGGCATCATGCGCTCCCAAATGGATTTTTTGGTCGCTTCAAGGTCCCGGGCAACTTCCCACCCCATCTTCTTTTGTTGTTCGGTTCGCTCAGTCATTATGGCCTCCTCATGTTTTTGTTGATGATGTGAACGGTTTTTCCCGTCATCGGGTTTCATCTGTCGAAAAGGCATAAATCAAAATATATGCCACAGACGTTTTCCATGGTCCGGTGCCTGGAGATTAAATCACAACCATATGAAATTACATTGATTTTAAATTTTCAACCTGCCTTTTCGATACGGGTGAACCATAAAAAAACAGTGACGGGCCGCCCGGCAGTCCACCCCCGGTTGACAGAATTCAGGTTGCTGAAACTTTTCATAGACATTTTTCATGGAATAGCATCATTGACCAAGATCGATTCCAGTGGTCCGGTTGTGTGTTTCCCCCACGGAAATGGGCGTTTCAAACATTTTTTTCCGGAAAGATGCAACAGTGCCATTCCACTTTGAAAGGTGGCATATGTTTTGCTCTAACGGTGTTTCAACCTGAAACGGATCAGTGAATCTGCTGAATTGATCAAGACTTAAAATAAGGAGGGTTGCCGATGGAAGAATTGCTGTTAAATATCGTACCGGGATTACCCATATTTGTATTGCTGGCGATTATCGGTGTCTGTATCCTGCTGCTGTCCAAGGGAGCGGACTGGGCCATTGACGGGGTGGTGGCCCTGGCGAGGCGGACCGGGCTGCCCCGGATCGTTATCGGTGCCACCATCGTTTCTTTGGGAACCACTCTGCCCGAAGCGTTTGTGTCCGTCATGGCGGCCTGGACCGGAAACCCCGGCCTGGCCCTGGGCAATGCCGTGGGTTCCATCATTGCGGACACCGGCTTGATTCTGGCGTTGCCTGCGTCCTGACCCGGGTGCCCATGAACAAGTTCATTTTGCAGCGTACCGGGTGGGTCCAGGTGGGATCGGCCACCCTGCTGGTGGCCATTTCTCTGATATCCCTGTGGATCATGCCGGAGCCGGTGCTCAAGCGGGGAATCGGTTTTCTGTTTCTGGGCCTGCTGGCGCTGTATATGTATGCCACCTATTTCTGGGCCAAATCCGGCGGGGATCAGGCCCAGGATGGCGAAGCAGAGGATGAATCGGATGAGATGGGGATTCCCAGATCCCTTGTGATGATATTCGGAGGATTGTTTCTGGTGATCCTGGGCGCCCGGATTCTGATTCCCTGTGCATCCGAATGTGCCGTGCGTTTGGGCGTGCCTCAGGATATCATTGCCGCCACCCTGGTAGCCTTTGGTACGTCACTGCCGGAACTGATGACCGCGTTTGCCTCTATTCGCAAAGGGCACCCGGAAATCATGGTGGGCAATGTCGTGGGCGCGGACGTGCTCAACTGCCTGTTTGTCATAGGCGCATCCGCCTCAGCCACGCCGCTGGCCATTCCCGAGAATTTCTTTCTCTTTCACTTTCCGGTCATGCTGATGATCCTCTGGTCGTTCCGGGCGTTTATCGCCATGCAGAACAAAAAGGGCTTATTTTGAGCGGTGGCAGGGTGGATGGCTGCTTGGGATCTATATTGTGTATGTCGTTCTTCAGTATGCCCTGAATGTGAACATCCCGCATTAGGGCCAGCGGCTTCAGCGGATGGCACGGCTGTCATCGGCATGGAACGGGAGGCAGGCGCTAAGGCCTGCCTCCCCCTCTGGGAAAGGAGGCCCGCAGCAATGGAATCGTGTAAAGTCAAAACTGTTCTGATGCCCTTCACATCAAGCATGAGCCTGGATCATGCGGTCACCCCGGAAGACAGGCTGACCCATGCGGTGCAGCTGATGTTGTTTTACGGGATCAACCGCATTGCCGTGGTCCAGAACGGGCAGCCCATGGGGGTTGTCCGCCTGGAGGATGCCCTGGATAAACTGGGGTTGAAAAATATGTCTAATCGCCGGAAAGCCTGAAACCTTCTGCTTCCAGTCCCGCCTCTTTCATGAGGCGGTGAAGGTACTGCCGCTGGATCCCCGCTTTTTCAGCAGCCCGGCTGATATTGCCGCCGCTGTGTGTGAGTGCGTTTTTGATATACTGATTGTAAAACAGGGTCAACACCTCCTCTTTGGCCTCCCGGAACGGCATTTTCAGAATATTGCCGGGTATCTCTCCGCAATGAATATCAGCCGGCGGTATCGCCCCTTGAAAAATATCCTCCGTTTCCAGGACGGTGGTCCGGCAGAAAATGACCCCCCGTTCGATCATGTTTTCAAGTTCCCGGACATTGCCGGAAAACGGATGCGCTTCCAGGTGTTTCAGTGCGGTTTCCGATATCTGTTCAATTTTTTTCTGATACAGCAGGGCATATTTTTTCATGAAATGCCGGGCCAGCAGAGGGATGTCCTCGGGCCGCCGGTCCAGGCCGGGCATCTGCAGGCAGATCACCTTGAGCCGATAATACAGGTCTTCCCTGAATGTTCCATTTTTTATGTTCGCTTCCAGATCATGATTGGTGGCTGCCACAAACCGGATATCTGCATACCGTGTCCGGGTGCTGCCCACCGGTTTGTACTCCCCTTCCTGCAGCAGGCGCAGCAGTTTTGTCTGCATGGAAAACCCAGGTCACCGATTTCATCCAGGAACAGGGTGCCGCCGTCCGCTTCTTCCACCAGTCCTTTCTTGTCTTTCCAGGCACCGGTGAACGCACCCTTGACATGCCCGAACAGCTCACTTTCAATCACGTTTTCCGAAATCGCCGTGCAGTTGACTGTGATCATGGAGATTGATTTGCGAAGGCTGAGCTGATGGACGGCCCGGGCTGCCAGCTCCTTGCCGGTTCCGCTCGGGCCTGTAATGAGTACTGTGGCATGGGTGGGAGCCACTTGCCGGATTTGTTCCATAACGGATTTAATGGCACTGGAAGATCCGATAAGGGGTCGTGCGGGGTTCTTTTGAACCAGTTCTTCACGCAGGGCGATGTTTTCAAAGACCATCCTGCGCCACTGGAGGGCCTTGTCAATGGTCAGCAGGATCCGTTCCCGGCGGAAGGGCTTGGTGATGTAATCATAGGCCCCTTCCTGGATGGCTTCCACTGCGGTTTCAATGGTGGCATAGGCGGTCATGATGACGGCTGAGGTGTCGGGCTGAATTTTTTTGATCTGACGTAAGAGATCAAGCCCCCCCATTTTGGGCATTTTCAGGTCCATGATCACCAGGTCGCAAGGATCCTTTTTGAAAACCGTCAGCGCATTTACAGGATCGTGTTCAGTGACGACTATAAAATCGGTCTCTTCGGTGATATACCGGGAAAGCAGGGCCAGCATATCTTTTCATCATCCACAACGAGAATTTTGAAAGACATTACGCCTCCTTGTCAAAAACAGGCAGTTTGATCATGAAAAGTGTGCCGTGGCCGGTGCCGGTGTCACCTTGGTTTTCAGAAGAGACGGGTGTGCTTTTGCAGTCGATGATACCGCCGTATTTGCTGACAATACCATAAGTGACGGACAACCCCAGTCCGGTGCCTTCACCTTCGGGTTTGGTGGTGAAAAACGGTTCGAAGATCCGGTCAATATGTTTTTTCAGAATGCCGTGTCCCGTGTCCTGGATCTTGACCATGGCTTTGTTTTCCTGTGTCAGGTATTCCGATTGGATCGTCAGAAAGCCTCCCTGTTTCATGGCGGCACAGGCGTTGTTGATCAGGTTCAGGAACACCTGCTGCAATTCCCTGGAATCTCCGCGCACCATCGGAATGGTGTCATCCAGATCAATGGTCAGCCCGATAGTTTCCATTTCCAGAGTATGCCGCACGATATTGACCACTTCCCGGATAGCGTCGTTGATGTCAGAACAGACGGTGTTTCCTTCTCCGAACCGGGCGAAACGCAGCAGATTTTCAACAATCTGTTTGCAGTGCATACCTTGCCTTTCAATGGTCTTCAGATCCTGGTAAGTCTGGGAGTCTTTTTGTGTTTTTCTTACCAGAAGGTCGGTGAACCCCAGGATCACGCCCAAAGGGTTGTTAATTTCATGGGCCACACCGGCTGCCAGGGTTCCCAGGGATGCCAGTTTTTCTGTATTGATGAGCTGGCGTTCCAGGTTTTTTCATTGGTAATGTCCCTGGCAATGCACAGCACGGATTCCACCTGACCGGATTCATCCCGGATGGGCATGAAATTGGCGCTCACCCAGAGTTCATGTTCGCCGGCCTGCAAGGTAAATTCATCCCGGACGCTTTTCCGGTACCGGAAACCAGATCCAGCATTTTCAGGTGTTTCCGGGAGGATTTCCTGTTGAGGACCTGATCGATGCCGTGATGAATGAAGTCCTCGGGTCTTCCTCCGAAAAAACTGGCAGTGAAGCTGTTCATGGACAGGAAGCGTCCGGCCGGATCAAAGGTGAAAATAAAGTCTTCCGCGCTTTCCACAACCGACCGGTATTTTTCTTCGGATCGCTGAAGGTCTTGGGTCCGTTCAGCCACTTTGTCTTCCAGCCGGTGAGTCCACCTGACTTCCCTGAACAGCAGGGCGTTTCCAAACACCACCACCACAAAAATCATCACCGCATGCAACAGAAGCCGCCAGAAAGCGGCCTGATTAATGTAACCGTCGATTTCGGATACCGGCGCCACCACGGCCACGGACCAGATGTCGGGGGCCATGCCCGGAAGGGTGATGGGGCAGTAGGCGATCAGTTTTTCAATTTTTCCGGTAAATCCCCGGTGCCAGCCGGCAATATAGGTGCCGGTACCGGTGTGACCGGCCAGCATGTGATTTTCCTGGATAAAGTTGATGTTGTGATGGCTCAGCCTGGATCCCGATTTCCCTGGCAGTGAACGCACTTTTTCCGATAAACCGGTTGAATGGATGGTAAAGAAAGGTCCCCTTGTCGTCAATCACCCAGGCATATCCGGTACTTCCGGAGCGGACATCATCCAGAAACTGGCCCAGAAACCGGCTGATATCCAGCTCGGCGATCAGAACATGTCCGATATCTGACAGTTTTCCGGCCATCTGTACCTGCATTGTCCCGGCCTCAAAAATCGGATCTGAAAAATAGAGGCGGGATGCTTCAGGCAATGATGGAAAAAGAGTCGAGAATTCCGGGCTATGCACACGGGTTTGCCACTGGCGCGGATAGCCGAAGGTATGAATCACGGGCTGATGGGGCATCCGGATATGGATGCGGAAAACGCTTTTTTCCAGCAGCCGGGAAAACAGGGGCTCCAGGACGGCCCGGGCCGAATCGATCCGGCCGTTTTCCCCGGAAGGATCTCGCCTGCCCGCCCCAGCTCTCTGCCGACGAATGTAAGTTCTGATTCCACCTGACGTCGGATATGCCGGGCAATGACCATCTGCTGATCATTGAACTGTTTTCTGGCTATATTCACAAGATCTCGGGCCGCCCGCATATCCAGCCAGGTACTGACCCCCAGGCAGAGCAGGGTGGATATGATCACACCGGCCAGCATCTTCCGGATATTCCGATTTCCCTGGAACAGGTTCAGAAGGGTAGCAGACCGGTTTTTAACCGTTTTCAGGTGCGGCAATTTAGATGGTGTCCTCTATTCTGAGATCCCATTGACGTCCAGTCTTATCGATTGTTACACGCCCCTGATTTCCTGATGAAAAGGGGCGTGAAACCGCGAAAAATTAATTAGTCGAAGACGTTTTATCTGTCCGGATGTTCGGAACCGGTCTTATCTTTGATTCCGGATCAATTTATGAGAACAGAATTACTCGACCGGAAACATACCTCTTTCCAAGATCAATGCCTTGCCTTTGTCAGATGTGATGTAATCTACAAACGTTTTGACGGTACCGGCGGGCTCACCCTTGGTCACCAAATTGAAGATCTGATAAAAAGGATAATCCGCATCACCGGGTTTTTTGCCATCAATCTGAATCACCTTCACCTTTGGATGAGTGATCTGGGCGCCTCTTGAGATAAAGGACACGGCACCCGGAGGCAGGGATTCAATGGCTTCCAGCACCCGGGTGGAGGTATAGGTCATGTAATGATACTGAACTTCATTGTGGTGCATCACCTGGCGCCTGAAATTTTTGTGGGCACCGGTATCTTCTCCGGGTACCACCAGTGTGACGGCCAGGTCCGGCCCGCCTACCTCTTTCCAGTTGGCGACATTGCCTGAAAAAGTGATTGAAGCTGTTCAGTAGTCAGGGCATCCACAGGAGTGGACTGGTGAGTAATCACCGCCAGAGGGTCTCTGGCAAACGGGATGGTCACAAGTCCGAAATCCTTTTCCCGCTGGGACAGGAGGCGGACCGAACTGGCCACATCGGTCATATCCTGCAAAAGCCGGTAAACACAGGACTGGGATGAGGCCACAAACAGGTCAACGGCAATGCCGGTGTCCTGGGTAAAGGCCTTCAGCCGGACATCGTCAAACGCTTCGAACACCTGGGCAGACGCACTGTACCGTAACGCCTGGCCGGCCGATGCACTCATGGGTCCGGTGAGAGATAAAACTAAAAACAAGACACTCATTAAACACGTTGCCACCATTGATCTTTTCATGACCGTTCCTCCATTGTAATTGAGTTGTTTGGTTTTTTTGACAAAAACAGCAAACCATCTTTTTTTGTCTGTTTTGTTACGTATCATTACAATTTGTATGCCAGGCAACGAGAATCGATATCTTATTGATATAAAAGTTTGTTTTTAAAGGAATTTGTGTATTTTTTTTTGAATTCATTTCAGGGAGAAGGAAATGATCGATCCGACAGAAAAATTCATTTTGTTCATGTTTTTTTACAGCCGGGAAAAAACATGACGAAATAAAGAATGAGTGGATGATGGACAATACTGGGTCTTCGGGTCTTGGGTTGTCTATTTCCAGAACTCGGGTACCACCAGAATGATGACGGTATAGATCTCCAGTCTTCCCAAAAGCATGCACCAGACCAAGATCCATTTGGCTGCAGCCGGGAGATGTGCGAAATTTTCCGCCGGTCCCACGGTCCCGAATCCGGGTCCGATGTTGCCCAGGCAGGACGCCACCGCCCCCAGGGCGGTGAGCAGGTCCAGACCCATGGCAGCCAGAATGCGCCGGCGCCTGCGAACAGCATCATGTACAGGGCCAGAAATCCCATGATGGAACGGAGCACATCTTCCGAGACCCCCCTTTGGTTGAGTTTGACATGACGGATGCTCCGGGGGTGGATCAGCCGGAACAGTTCCCGGCAGGCGAATTTAACACACACGATCAGTCGGGCGATTTGATGCCGCCGCCCGTGGACCCGGCCGAAGCGCCCAAAAACATGCAGATAAACAGGATCACCTGGCTGAGCCCGGAAACAGCTCATAGTCAGCGGTGGCAAATCCGGTGGTGGTGAGAATGGATACCGCCTGAAAGGCAGCTGACTGGAGTGCTGCTGCAAACGAGTCATAGACCCGGCCGTGAATGTCCAGCGCAATGATCAGGGTAAACCCCAGGACAAGACCTAAAAACACGGTGCATTCCGTGTCTTTGAAAAATGCCAGAGGTTTGCCTCTCAGCATCTGGAAATGAAGTGAAAAATTGATGCCGGCCAAAACCATGAATGCCACCAATACATAATGAACATAGGCGCTGTCATAATGGGCGATGGAGGCGTTTTTCGGGGAAAAGCCACCAGTGGGCAGAGTGGTCAGGGCATGGCAGATGGATTCAAAGACCGGCATCCCCCGATTGCCAGAAGAATCACCAGCAAAAGGGTCAGGCCGGCATAGACCATCCACAGAATTTTGGCGGTATCTGTCAGGCGCGGGGCCAGTTTGTCCGGGACAGGGCTGGGCACTTCCGCCTTGTATAGCTGAATCCCTCCGACTCCCAGAAAAGGCAGAATGGCCAGAGACAGCACAATGATGCCCATGCCTCCCAGCCACTGGATCAGACTCCGCCAAAACAGCAGGCTGGGCGCGGCGGCTTCGATATCGGTCATGACCGAGGACCCGGTGGTGGTGAATCCGGAAATGGATTCAAACACGGCGTCAGTCACACTAGTAAAATCCGGAGATAAATAAAAGGGCAGGGCACCGAACAGTCCGATGGCGGTCCAGCTCAGGGCCACCACGGCCATTCCCTCTCTCTGGTTGATGAACCGGGCATCATCGTCCATTTGCCAGGACAGCAGTTTGAGCATCAGGCCGGCGGTTGCCGTGATCGCCATGGAGTATACCATCGAAAAATGCATTCCGTCATCGAAATACAGGCTTACCATCAAAGGGATGAGCATGGTGAGCGCCAGCACCAGCAGAAAAATACTGACAATGCCTGAAATATACCGCCACCGCATTTAAAAGAATTCCAGCTTCACGGTCAGCAGCTTTTCCATTTTTTTCACCGCCTGTTTGACCGTAAACACGATGATCTGGTCTCCGGGCTTCACCACACTGTCTCCCGCGGGAATGATGATATCCCCGTTCCGGATGATGCATACCAGCAGCGCGCCCTTGGGCATATGGATGTCTTTCAGTGGCCGGTTGGTGATGTCCGAGGTTTCCAGGGCCACGGCCTGGATGAATTCTCCGCGTTCGCCGAATATGGAAATATCGGACAGTACTTTTCCCTGCCGCACATTTTGAAGGATGGAACTGACTGCGGACAGGCGCGGGCTGACCACCTTTTCAATGCCGATGGTGGATAAGAAAGGATAATACCCGGATTTGCCGATACGGGTCACGGTATTCTCCACTCCTAAGTTTTTGGCCAGCAAAGAGACCAGGACATTGGTTTCATCATCGTCCGTCACTGAGATCACCGCGTCGATCCGGTTGAGATTTTCCTCCAGAAACAGTTTCTGGTCCGAGCCGTCTCCATGAAGCACTACGGTCTTGTCCATCTGTTCGGCCAGCTCCAGACACCGGGATTTGTCAGATTCGATTAGACGGGTTTTGATGCCTTCATTTTCCATTTGAGCGGCAAGCCGGGCACCTATACGCCCGCCTCCCACGATCAGGGCGCTCTGAATTGGTCTGACCTGAATGCCGAAAATTTTTAGGGTATCTTGAAGCTGGTCTGTGTGGCTCACAAAATAGACCAGGTCTTCAGGATAGATATAATCGTTTCCCCGGGGCACGATCACTTCGTTTTGCGGACAATGGCTGCGATCAAGGGCCGCGTGTCTCCGAACCGCTCCTGAAAATCCTTGAGGCACATACCGGCCATGCTCGAGGCTGAATCGATGCGGATGCCGGTGTATCGGACTTTTCCGTCGGCAAAATCTCCGGTATCCAGGGCCTGGGGGATATCCACCAGCCGCCGGATGGTTTTGACCACCTCGATCTCCGGGTTGATGATGGTGTCGATATACGGGATCTGGGTTTTGAAGATGTCATGAAAGCTGTCAAAATCGGTGTTTCTGATGCGGGCCAGCTTTTTGGTGGATGGCGACAGCAGATTGGTGACCAGACAGGCGGTTAGGTTGATCTCGTCGCTGTCGGTGACCGCCAGCAAAATATCCGTCTCCTGGATACCTGCTTCGTTCAGGATTGTCGGGCTGCTGCCAGATCCTTCGATCACCTGGACATCTAAGTCTTCAAACAGGATCCGGGCCAGGTCGGGGTTTTTTTCGATGACCACCACCTGTTTGTTTTCCGATGCCAGGCGGCTGGCGATATTGTATCCCACCTCTCCGGCCCCGACGATGATTATTTTCACAGCTGTTCTCCTGTTGGGTCCCGCCTGCCCGGAGCGGTCCCGGATGATTTCATGGCCTTGCCGGTTGCAGTTGGCGGATGCGGCATCAGATCGTTTTTTAGCCGGTGCATTGACTCTGATTTGTCAATGCACCGGTTTTAAAAGATCCTAATTCAACAGAATCGGCATGCCTAGCAGCGGCCAGATCAGCAGCACGGCCAGGGCCACCAGGGCCATCAGCAGAATACTGGCCGGAATGCCGTATCCGAAAAATTCACCCGAGGTGAACTGTCCGGAGTTGTAGGCAATGGCATTGGGCGCGGCCCCTACCAGGAGTAGGAACGGCATACCTGCGGTAACCAGGGCAGCAAATACGATGACTTCCGGTGCCACACCCAGGTAAGGTGCCACCACCAGGGCCACGGGCACAGAGATGGCAATAGCGGCCACGTTCATGATAAAGTTGGTCATGATCATGACAAAAAAAGCGATGGCCATGACAAACACGAACCAGTGGGCATTTTGGAAAAACGCCAGCCAGTTGATGGCCAGCCACTCGGCCGCTCCGGTCTGCCACAGGCAAAATCCCATGCTCATGGCACCGGCAAACAAAAGAATGATGTTCCAGGGCACATCTTCCAGGTCCCGGATATCCAGGATGCCCACGATGAAAAACAAGATGGTGGACACCAGCAGGACCGCCGCCTTGTTGAATGGCTTGAGTGCCGGAATAAACGACTGCAGGGACAGAAACAGGATTACGCCTAAAATGATGCAAGTGGCAACGATCTCATGCCGGCTGAATGGTCCCATCTCATTGCTGAGCTGTTTGGCTTTTTCCCGAAGTCCCGGAATCACCGCTTTTTCCGGCTTCATAAACACCATGAAAAAGCCCCAGAGTACAAATACCATGATCCAGCCGATGGGAAACATATAATAGGTCAGTTCAAAAAAAGTGACGCTTTTGCTGGTGATCTCTTCATAGAAGCCCAACGCCACAATTCCCCGGGCCGCTCCCAGCAGAGTGACGATACTACCGGCCCCGGCCACGAACGCCATGCCCATGAACAGCCCTTTGCCGAATTTGGTGGGGCCCTCTTCATCCGTGTACAATGCATAGATGGAGAGCAGCAGCGGATACATGGTGGCGGCCACGGCCGTATGGGCCATGACATGAGTGAGCAGGGCCGTGACCACAAAGCATCCCAGATAGATCATTGAGGTGCGTTCTCCCACGATCAACAGCATTTTATAGGCCAGCCGTTTGGTGATGCCCACCTTGGTGAACACCGTGCCGATAATGAGAGATCCGAAAATAAACAATACCGACGGATCCATGAAATCCTTGAACGCGTCTGCGGCCGGCCGGATGAAAAAAAGGGCCTGGACCACTCCGATGGCCAGGCCGGTTACCCCGATGGGCACTACTTCAAACACCCACCAGGTGCCGGCCAAAAGAAACAGGGCAATGGCGGCCTTGCCTGGGGAGACAGGATAAAGGCTTTTCCCATGGGGTCCAGGGCATCAGGCCATGGCGGGGAATAGTTTACAATGGCAAACAAGATGATTCCAATCATCAGAAACATGATCCGCTTCCAGTCGATCTGAATACCGGATGAGGCAGTCGATTTCGTATTCATGTCACTCCTAATTTTTGGGTAAATTAATCAAATTGGGTTTCTATTTCCATATTCACTGCAAGGCGTTTGTCCTCGCCTTAAAATTCGTTTTTGCCACACCGATCCAGCAGCTATTAATTCAGCCGTCCATTGGTGTGTGGAAGCAAACAGACGATACTGCCGAATGGTTTCATCCTCCGAACCGTTTGAGGATGTCCTTGATTTTATCTTCAGTCTGTTTTTTTACCAGCAGCATTTTTTCCGCTTTGGCCTGTTTGATTTTGGCGGCCAGCTCTTCCAGGTCTGCCGGTTTTTCCAAAAGATCCGTGGCGCCGATTTTCATGGCTTCCACGGTTTTTTCCACCGTGGCATACCCGGTGAGCAGAATGATTTGCAGTTCCGGTTTTTCAGACTTGATGTTTTTCAACGCCTGAATCCCGTCCATGCCCGGCATTTTGAAATCCATGACAATGGCATCGAAACTTTCACTTTCCAGCATTTTTAGGGCCTGGTCGGCTGAGTCTGCGGTTTTGACCTTCATCCCCCGGTCTTCCATCCGCTCGGACATGATATCTAAAAATCTTTTTCATCATCCACCAGCAACACTTTTTCTGACATGTTTTTCTCCTTAATTCTTCAAATATCTTTGTGCCGGCTCCGTTTCCGGCAAAATTCATTTATGCTCCGGAGAAAGGGCATACAGGCAGAACCCCGCTCCGGAATCCATGGTTTTGATTGTCATGTTGACCCGTGTCAGCAGTGCCTGGTCTTCAGGATTGCCAAACAGGGGGGCTGGTTCAACCACTGGGCCGGAATCCCCGATGAAACAGATTTCCGGAATTTTCGGGTCGTCACCGAATCGGACCGTGACCGGTCTTTCAATATCCGATGACACCTCGGTCTGATGGCGGCAAAGAATATCAAATGCCCGGTAAATCAGATGAAGCAGGTCAAACCGGGAGGCATGGATTCGGCAGGGGACCGGTGCGGGAATCACGGTCAGGCAGATCCGGCTCTGTCTGAAAATCTGTTCGGCCAGGTGGGTCACCAAATCCACGGTTTCTTCCAGATCCACAAAATCCTTTTCATGATCCATGCTGTGGGCAAAACGGTTGAACCGTTTCATCAGGTTGTCAGCCCGGGCCACCTGTTTTCCGATTCTCCGGCTGATAGTTTCCGCTTTCAAAGGGTCAACGGGAGCCGCCTGATGCTGAGCCTTAACAGCCAGGTCTGACAGGAGACCGGCATTCTCATTGACAATGGCCAGAAAATTTTTCATGTCATGGGTCATGGCAGCGGCCAGGGTTCCGAAAACCGGATCGCATTCATGGGATCACTGTCTGGTGACATAGGCCTCTCCCTGAAAGGTGTCCTGGGAAGTGGACGACACCGGTATGTCGCTTTTGGGCAGATGCAGTGACCCATCGGCGGTCGGCTTCCGGGTCGCTTTCACCGGCAGAGTCAGGACAAACCGAGTGCCTTTACCTACCTTGCTTTTGACGGTGATGTCCCCGCCCATTTCCTGGATCAGACCATAGGTGATGGATAGGCCGAGACCCGCTCCCCAGCGGTCATTTCGGGAGGTGTAGAACGGTTCGAAAATTTTTGGCAATTCCTCCGGGGAGATGCCTTTGCCGGTATCGGACACGGTGATGGTCACCTGATCGGCCCCGGTTTTGAAAACCTCAATGCGCAAAATCCCTTTTGATGCCATGGCGGTGATGGCGTTTTCCGCCAGGTTCAGAAAAATCTGGAGCAGACTGCTGCGGTCACTTTCAAATTCAGGCACCGTTGGTATGGGCCCCACCTGAATAACGATATTCCGTTGGCGCGCATCGGTTTCCACCAGGGCCAGAGCCTGGGCGATCACTTCTTCAATATCCACCGGTTCCACACTGGGTTCCATGTGCCGGGCAAAGTCCAGCAGCTGCCGGGTGATGGTGCCGCACCGCTTCACCGCATCAAGTACGTCGCCGGCCAGAGGCAGAAGCCGCTGATCGGGCCGTTCCTCTTTGCCAAGGGTCAGCAGGTCCACGATCAAACCGGTTTTTGGTTGATGATATCCAAAGGGTTGTTGATTTCATGGGCCACACCCGATGCCAGCCGGCCGATGGATGCCAGCCGGTTGGCATGTTCCTCATGGTGAAGGGCTTCGATACGCTGTCGTTCTGATGCATGAATCCGGCCCACCAGATAGGTGGCCATGCCCATGATGGACAACAGGATCAGAACAATGCTCACGCACAGAAACCAGAGCAGTTTGAGCCGGGGTTTAAGCCAGAGATCTTTAAGCCAGTCTGCTTGGCGGAGCTGAACTAAGGTCAGCGGAGTGCCTTCAATTTTGCATATCCGGCCAGCACTGCTGTCCCGTCCGGGGTCTGTAAGCCCGCAATGCCATTGGTCTGGGAGAAAAGGCCGATATCCGGAGCGGATTGACCGGCACCGGTATCTTTCCCATAGTGCACCGAAGGGGTGACTATTCGACCGGTATCATCAATGAGAAACAAGTCATTGTCCGGTCCGGTGTCCAGCAGGTGAAACGCGACTTGCCATCGGTGTTCGGCAGAGGAACCGGAGAGATGGTCTGCCGTGGACGCGGCCATGATCCTGGCTAAGGTATGCAGGCTGTTGCGCATGCGGGTGTTGGATTCGGTTTCAATGGTGCGCCGGGTCAGGCTGAAATCCACCATAGTCATGATGATCAGTGGAGAAAGGGCGAGAATCGAGGTGAGCAGAACAATGAGTTTCCATTTGCGTTTGAGGTTCAACCCGCTGTAGTTGCCGGAATCATCCGTATGATCCCAGAATGCGGGCTTGAGTCGATGTACGGAAATCATGTCCGGCCGCCACCTGTATCAAAAGATGGATCAAACGGTTCCGGAGAAGATGGGGAGGGCGGACCGTTTTCAGGGGATTCCTGGATGGCGGCGGTCAGTTCATCAATATCCACGGGTTTATAAAAATAGGCGGACGCCCCAGATCCATGCAGTTCTTCCGATCCTGTTCTGAACCGTGTCCGGTCAGAACAATGACGCGGACAAACGGATGGGTCTGTCTCACCTGCCGCAGTACCTGAATCCCGTCCATGCCGGGCATTTTCAGATCGACAATCATCACCTGGGGAGGATGTGACTGAACCTGTTCCAGCGCGGCTTTACCGTCAAAGACGGCATGTGTGTCCATGTCCCTCATCTGGAGCCGTTCAGACAGGGTTTCGACAAATTCCTGTTCATCATCCACCAGCAGAATTCTCAATCCCATATCAGAATGCTTTCTTTGATGATCCCGATGGTGCCGGGTATTGCATTCCATTTTGACATATGCTACCTATCCCATTGACATCTTCCTCTTTATTCGTTAGGTGAAAATTAATTAAAGAACTTAGGTCCAAAAGTCAAGGCGAAACATGGAAAACAAGGTGCCTGAAAAGGCGAAGCTGCTGGAAAAACTCAGGGCCAACGGATTCAATGTGCCCGATTTTCTATATGTGTCAGCCCAGAAATTCAAAAATGAGGAGTTTAATGACCTGAACGCGTTTCTGGACGTTCACAAGGAAAGTTACAAGGTGATCGCCCGGAGTGCCCATCCCCTGGAAGCGGAGTACAAGGGCGGTACATTTGATTCCCTTGAAACCTATGCGGACGTGGGCGGCATCATCTATGCCAGAAACCGGATCATCAAACTGGCAGAGACCGCCAAACACCTGTCCATCAGACGTCAGCAGATTTTCAACGATGCCCCGCCCATCGATCTAGGGGAGATGGGGGTGATTGTGATGCCCTTTGTCAACGGATCGTCGGTCATGGCCAAGATGATTCACAATCACTGGGAGTTCGGATATTGTCGGAACCGAAACCAGAAAGTGCAGACCGAGCCTCATATCACCCGAGTCCCCCATGACCGGAGCCTGTTTCAGTTGTCCCGGGCCATCCAGAAAAGACTGGGATTCAAATGTGAGATCGAGTACATTATTTCCACGGAAGGGGATATCCATGTGGTCCAGGCCAAGGACATTTCCCGCATTGAAACCCTGGAGGAAAGCAGAGTGAGCGCTCTGTCCGGCTGGACGGCATCCGGCGTATCCGCAACACCGAAACTACCGGGAACGGTCGGTATATGTGATGAACAACAAAGCATTCTATATCGATATCATCAGCCGGTGCGAAGATCTGGTTCAGTCGGGACATGCGCCTGATCCGGCAGATATGGGACAGATCGTCGATTGTGTGACCGCCTATGAAGCGGAGCTGGAATCCTTTGCCCTGAGGCATCAGCGGTTTGCTGTGATGGGATTTGCCATCCATGATTCAGGAGAGCTGTACCAGATCGCCAACCATTATTTGGATGATTACCCGGAACTTCAGAAAAAACTGTCCAAAGCCCTTCATAACAACCTGTATAAAATCGATATTTTTCTGGCTGAGGCGGATACGTTGATCGCCAAGGACAAATTCAGGGTGAATCTGTGCAGCCATGATGCCTATGGGATAGATACTGTCAGAAACCCGCTGTGGTGTGCGTTCTGGCACGAAGACCGGCATGATGCCGTGGTCAGGGAATTCAAGCGGCTCGGCTTCAAGACCGGCGATACCATCGGTATCGATATCGGTGCGGATGACCGGCCCATCGTTTACCGCCATTGATCCGCTTCAATGGGACCTGGTTCAGCCAGCCCTTTTTGACTGAATCTGATATAATGAAATCCGATTCAACAGAATCCGGTTCAAGAAAATCTGTTTCAAATTGAAACGAAAAATTTCACAGCCCCTTGACAAGTCCGGTGCTTTCTCATAAGAAAAGCGGATCTTGCAGTTGAAATAAATCAAAAAAAGGGGTGTGAGAACCGATGACTCAATTTTTTGCTGCCATCAGTCTGATTCTGGCAGGCGGGGTGGTGTCCCTGGTGGCCGCCCGCCATCACCTGTTTTCAAGAGCGGCTGCGGCGCTGCTCATCAGTGCCGGGTGTGTGTGGGGCCTGGTGGATGCAGTGGCTGCGTTGACAGGATCCGTCACCCATGCGGCATCTTTTCAGTATCTGAATCTGTTTTTTCTGGCTTTTGAGATGGATGCCTTGTCCGCGTTTTTTCTGGCGGTGATTTTTTTTGTGTGCCTGATGGCTGCGGTTTACAGCTTTCATTACACAGCCGATAACAAAGCTTTCGTGAAAACGGCGGTGACCGCATTTTTCTTTTCCATTCTGGCGGTGTCCATGGCCATGGTGGTGACGGCAGCCAACATCATCACTTTTATGCTGTCTTGGGAAATGATGTCTTTGTCTTCATTTTTTCTGGTGATTCACAGTTATGAACAAAAGGAAAACCGGTATGCCGGTTTTTTGTATTTTGTGTTTTCCCATGTGGGGGCCATGTTCATCTTTGCGGGGTTCGCGGTGATATACACCCATACCGGCAGTTTCGGATTCACGGATGTGAATACACTGACCCAAGGGGCCAAGATTCTCGCATTTGTTCTGTTTTTCATCGGGTTCGGGTCCAAGGCCGGGGTATTCCCCTTTCATGTATGGCTGCCCCATGCCCATCCGGCCGCACCCAGCCATATCTCGGCGGTCATGTCCGGGGTGATGATCAAAACCGGGATTTATGGCATCCTGCGTATCTATTCGTTGCTGGAACTGCCGGCCCCGGTGTTCGGGTATCTGGTGGTGGGGGCCGGGGCCGTGTCCGGGATCCTCGGGGTGGTGTACGCCCTGGGCCAGACCGATATCAAGCGGCTTTTAGCCTACAGCAGTGTGGAAAACATCGGGATTATCCTCATCGGTACGGGTCTGGGCATGATCGGGGTGGCCTCTAAAAATCCGCTGATGGCGGTGCTGGGATTTTCAGGGGCCCTGTTTCACGTGCTCAACCATGCATTGTTCAAATCTTTGTTGTTCATGGCAGCGGGTATGGTGGTGCACCAGACCGGAACCCGGTCCATGGATGCCTTAGGGGGCTTGCTCAAAACTATGAGAATCACGGGTTTCTCCTTTGTCATCGGTTCAGTTGCTATCTGCGGTCTGCCGCCATTCAATGGGTTTGCCGGAGAATTTTTCATTTACCTGGGCGGATTCAAGGGGATTGCCCTGGATAAAATCGCCTTTGCCTTCAGCGTGGGTGCCATTATCAGCCTGGCTGTCATCGGCGGCCTGGCCCTGGCCTGTTTCACCCGGGTGCTGGGCATCGTGTTCCAGGGAGAACCCCGGACCGCTGCGGCACAAGAAAAAACCGAGTCCGGCGCCACCATGCTGACATCCATGGGGATTCTGGCCGGGGGCTGTGTCATTGTGGGAGTGTTTCCCGGATGGTTTTTTAACCTGTCCGTATCAGCGGTGAGCGCGCTGCACCTGGGGTATGCCCGGATTCCCATGGCACCGTTTGCACAAATCACCAGCCATATCACCCTGGGGGCGCTTGTGATCCTGGTGCTGGTGCTGGCCGTGGCCGGTGTCCGGTTATGGTTTTACCGGGCCAAGCCGGTTTCCCGTTCTGGAACCTGGGGGTGCGGATTCACCCGTCCGACAGTGAAAATGCAGTACACCGGGCGTCCTATGCATTTGATGGTGCGGTTTTCCGCCCGGCCGCCCCCATCGAGGAACGTCATTCACCAATATCCGGCCGGTTTCCGACCGCCACCCGGTATGACAGTCGGGTCCATGACATTGCTGAGCGGTATCTGGAACCGGGGGTGGTCCGGCCGGTGCAGTTTTTGTTCGACCGGCTGCGGTGGATTCAGCACGGGGATATTCATCTGTATATCGGGTATATTTTACTGGCCATCGTTCTGCTGCTGTTTTTTGTATAACCGGCATGGCCGGAGTACGATTGGCCACAAGAAAACATGGAAGGTTTGACCATTTGTAAGGCTTTGAAACAATGGTGTTTGCTAACCCTCTTATATAAACCTCATCAACCAAGCAGGGAGAGTGCATGTTAGAATCCATTTTGCTTTGGCTGGGCGCTATTCTGACGGCTCCGTTTTTCTCGGCCTTGATTCTCAAGGTCAAGGCGTTTTTCGGCGGGAAAAAGGGGCCACCTTTGCTGATCAACTATTTCACACTGGTCAAGCTGTTCCAAAAAGGATCGGTCTACAGCGTCAGCACCACGGCAGTGTTTAAAATGGGACCGGTCATCTCCTGTGCCACGGCCCTGGCAGCGCTTTTGTTTTTGCCCATCGCCGGGCAGATGCCGGTAATCTCCTTTAACGGGGATGTGATCCTGGTGCTGTACCTCTTAGGTCTGGGCCGGTTTTTCACCATTGCCGCAGCCATGGACACAGCCTCGCCTTTCGAGGGCATGGGCGCGGCCAGGGAGGCATTTTTTCCCATCATCTGTGAAGCGGCCATGTTCATGATTCTAATTTTTTTCTTTCGCATGACCGGGACCCTGTCCTTTGCCGCCTATTTTTCCGGTTCCGGCACTTTGACCCTGTGGCAGGCCGCAGGGCCGTCACTGCTGTTCATCGTGATCGCGTTCTTCATTATTCTTCTTACGGAAACGCCCGGGTGCCTGTGGATGATCCCGCCACCCACCTGGAACTGACCATGATCCATGAGGTCATGGTTCTGGATCACAGCGGACCGGATTTCGCCCTCATCGAGCTGGGAGCGTTCTGCAAGCTGTTTTTTTATGGGGCCATCCTATCCGGACTGATTCTGCCTTTTGAAAGCGGAGTCATCGGCATGAGCCTGCTGCTGTTTATTGCCGGGCTGTTTATCGTCTACCTGGTGGTGGGTATCATCGAGTCCGTGATCGCCCGGTACCGCATGGACAAAGTGCCCCAGTTCGTGCTGACCTCATTCGCCCTGGCGTTTTTGCAACCATCATCACCCTGGAGCTGATCCAATGACCCTTTACACTGTCGACACACTTTTGTCCCTGGTGCTCTTGTCCGTGCTGTTCGCATTCGGCTCCAGCCGGGTGCCGGCCCTGATCAAGGTCATGGCTTTTCAGGGAATTGTGGTGTCCATTATTCCGTTTTTCATCACCCCGGATATGGAGACCGGTGCAGTCATCTTTACTCTGGCCACCCTGGTGATCCGGGGGGCAGTCATTCCGCTGAGTCTCCATATCGCCATCAAAAAAGTGGCCATCCAGCGGGAGGTGTCCCCGATTGTGGGGTACCATGCCTCTCTGTTCAGCGGGCTGGGCCTGATCGTGGCGGCGGCCGTGATTTCCCGGTACCTGAACATTCCGGCCATCAGTGATTCGGCCCTGCTGTTTCCGGCGGCCATTTCGTTGCTGGTGACCGGCATGTTTCTGCTGATGGCCAGAAGAAACGCCATTGCCATGGTGATCGGGTACATCATGCTGGAAAACGGGATCTATCTGACCGGCACCACTTTTTCCACCCAGGCAAGACATATCGTGGAATTCGGCATCCTGCTGGACGTGCTGGCCGGAGTCATGATCATGGCCATTATCCTCCAGAACATCAAGCAGACCTTTGATGATGTGGATACCTCGCTTCTGAGAACCCTGAAAGAATAGGAACGGCCCCATGGTTGAACTGGTTTTTATCACCCCGTTTGTCACCGGCCTGCTGGCCTTTGTCCTGCCCAAAGCACTGAGCCGGCAGCTGCTGGTATTCACCGGTGCCGTCCACCTGGTGTTGTCGCTGCTGCTTTGGAAAACAGCCCTCAGGCTTTTTTTGCCGAATATTTTGCCGTGTCCCCGGAAGGACTGCTGTCTCTTCTGGTGATCTCGCTGCTGTTTTTTCTGATCGCCATCTACACCACCGGGTATCTGGCGGCCCACCAGCTGAAATCGGAAAACGTATTTACCGGGTTCATGCTGCTGTTTTTGTCCACCATGACCATGGTGACCCTGTCGGACCATATCATGGTGCTGTGGATCGCCATTGAAGCCACGACCCTGGCCAGCGCACCGCTGATCTTTACCCACCGGTCCGGTGCATCCCTGGAGGCCACCTGGAAATATGTGCTCATCTGTTCGGTGGGAATTGCCATGGCCCTATTGGGATCCCTGTTTCTCACCTTGTCCATGGAACTGGGGGGCGTGACTGCGGCTCTGTCTTTTTCCGCCCTGTCGCCTGTGGCCGGTCACCTGGATCCGTCATGGCTCAAAGCGGGATTCATTTTTATCGTGGTGGGATACGGCACCAAGATGGGGCTGGCCCCCATGCATACCTGGCTGCCCGATGCCCACAGCGAAGCGCCCAGCCCGGCCTCGGCCCTGTTGTCCGGGGTCCTGTTGAACTGCGCCTATTTAGGCATCTTTAAGACCAACAAGGTTATGGTGGCCGCCGGCTTGAGCGATTTTTCCGGCACCATCCTGATCGTGTTCGGGCTGCTGTCCATCGTGGCAGCGGCCACCTATATTCTGAAACAGACCGAGTACAAAAGGATGCTGGCCTACTCCAGCATCGAGAACATGGGAATTATCGCCCTGGGCACAGGCATCGGGGGCTTAGGGGTCTATGGGGCTGTGATCTGTATGATTCACCACAGCCTGATCAAGTCTTCTTTGTTTCTGTCATCCGGCAACATTCTGATGGGATATGAGGACCGGCTCATTGCCAACACCGGGCAGATGGCAAAAAAGATGCCCAAAACCTTTGTGGCGTTTTTTTGCCGGGTTTGCCGGTATTTCCGGGTTTCCCCCTTTTGGTATTTTCATCGGGGAGCTGTTCATCATCATGGCAGCTTTCAAGACCGGCCATTATCTGGCAGCCGTTATTTTTATCTTCAGCCTGTGCGTGATCTTTGCCGGATTTGCCAGGCAGATCATGGCTATCTGCTTTGACACTCCGGCAGAAAACGGCAACGCCTCGACACCTGATTCCAGAGAGATACAGTTCAAGGAACCCCCCGGCATGGTATGGCCCCAGTATGTACTCCTGCTGACCTCTTTGATTCTGTGCTTTTTTATTCCGGATGCCCTGTATCAGACCATTGTGGATGCAGTGCATGCCATTGGTGGAGGACTGCAATGACCCAGTTTTTACCTATTCCCAACGGCGGGCGGATACCAAGGGCCGAGATTCCCCATCTGCCTTTTGACACGTTTCGCAGCGAGGCCCTGAACATCGTGAAAAATGGCGGCAAAGTGGTGCAGTTTTTCGCCTATGAGGATCAGGGAAACCTGAAGATTCTGTCCGTGCTTCGGACGGACAAGCTTTTGGCGGCCGGATGTGATGCGCCTGATACATGGCTGTCACTGACCTGTGAGTGTGAGCCGTTTCACCTGTTTGAGCGGGAGATGGCCGAGCAGTTCGGAATACGTCCGGAAGGTCATCCCTGGCTGAAAATGGTTCGGTACCATAAAAATTATAGGGGAGCCGCAGATCTGTTCGGCAACGACTATACTCAGGATATTCCCGGTAACTATGACTACTATCAGGTGGCAGGAGACGACATCCATGAAGTGGCTGTGGGGCCGGTGCATGCCGGCGTGATTGAGCCCGGTCATTTCCGGTTCAACTGTATCGGGGAAAGGGTTCTGCACCTTGAGATCCAGCTGGGGTATCAGCACCGGGATGTGGAAACCCTTCTGTACAAAGTGACCCCCAAACGCTTGCCTTTGCTGGCGGAAAACATTGCCGGGGATACTACCATCGGACACGGGCTGTGCATGGCTCAGGCTGTGGAAGCCCTGGCAGGTCTTTCCGTGGATGACGGGGGAAAAATCATCCGTACCATCGCCCTGGAATTGGAACGCCTGGCCAACCATATCGGAGATCTGGGCGCCTTGTGCATGGATGTAGCGTTTCTGCCCCCGGCCAACTATTTCGGCCGGATCCGGGGGGATTTTCTGAACCTGTCGCTGCTGTTGTGCGGGAACCGGTTCGGCAAAGGCCTGGTGCGGCCGGGCGGGGTGCGGTTCGACCTGAATGATGAGGTCCGGAAAACCCTGAACGATCGGATTCTGGAACTCAAACCCCAGGTGGAACATGTGCTGGATCTGATTTTCGGGGCCTCCACAGTCCGGGCCCGTTTCGAGGGTTGCGGCCGGGTGAGTACGGAAGATGCAGGTCACCTGGGGCTGGTGGGGCCGGCCGGCCGGGCCAGCGGGCTGGCCTATGATGTGCGGCGCTGGTTTCCCACCGAGCACTACGCATATCTCAAGGTGCCGGAAAACCCCAAACTGTCCGGGGATGTCTATGCCCGTGCCTGGTCCGGCGCGACGAAGTGCTCCAGTCTCTGGAGATGATCCAGTCACTGATCGACCGGCCTGTGGCCACCCGGGTGATGGACGGAATCTTTCCGGCTCTGCCGCCGGACAGTCTGAGTGTCACGCTCAACGAAGCCTGGAGAGGCGAGGTATCCCATGCCCTGCTCACTGATGGGGCAGGGGAGATTCTGAGGTACAAGGTCAAGGACCCGTCCTTTCACAACTGGAACGGCCTGGCCATGGCGCTCCGGGACACGGGGATTTCAGATTTTCCTTTGAATAACAAAAGTTTCAACCTGTCTTACTGCGGGTTTGATCTGTGATGATCAACCGGCCGGCCCTGGTGCCGGGCGGATCCGGGTGATGGGTTTTTCTGAATTTAACGGATAAAGAGAGTTTGCCACCATGCTCAGCGTATTAAAAAACCGGTTTGAACAAGGCTACCGCACCTGTAATTACCCCAAAGAGAAACCCGCGGTCTTTCCCCGCTACCGGGACGGCCTGATATCAACATGGATGCGGATCCTTCCGTGGTCCGGGCCTGTGCCGATGCCTGTCCCCAGGATGCCATCAATACGGCGGATAAGACGATCGACATGGGACGGTGCGTGTTCTGCGGTACCTGTGAACGGGTGTCGGAAAAGACTTTTGTCTCTTTTACTAATGATTACGAGATTTCCACGGCAAACCGGTCGGATCTGATTACCGACGGGACCCTGCCGGACCTGGCCCGGCATTCAAAACAGCATTTCAAGAAACTGTTCGGCCGGTCCCTGCAGCTGCGCCAGGTGTCGGCCGCCGGGTGCAACGCGTGTGAAGCGGATTTGAACGTGCTGGCCACCCCGTTTTTCGACCTGGCCCGGTTCGGTATTAATTTTGTGGCCTCGCCGCGCCATGCCGATGCCATTGTGGTCACCGGCCCGATATCGCGGAACATGAAAACCGCACTGCTACAGACCTATGAGGCGGTGCCCGAACCCCGGTTGGTGATTGCCGTGGGCAGCTGCACCATCATGGGCGGGCCGTTTTTCGGCAGTCCTGAAGTGGCCAAAGGTCTCGAAAGCATCCTTCCTGTGGACCTGTTTATTCCCGGGTGCCCGCCACATCCGCTGACCAACCTCCACGGATTTTTGACTTTTTTTAAATAATGGCCGTGTCCTGCCGGAATCATCTGAAAAGAAAAAGATTCCGGCAGGGACGGTTGTTTTTTCAGTTGACCGCATCATTTCTTTAGATTTAAGCGTTTTGAAAAATCTGTTCTCGCATCCGGCTGAATGCAGCCCTCTGATCAGAAAGAAGAAAGTCGATATGTCTTGTATCCAAGTGTTTTCCTATGGTATATGAATCGGAATGTATCCTTCATGCAAAATAACAAAGCATGCATATTCAAGATTATTTAACAATGAAAGGCACGACAATGAATCAGTTACAGCAATTGGCCGACCGAATCATCAGCCGTGTGAACGTGAACCTGGATGAGTTTGAATTTGATACCGAACCCTTTGTGACCCATGCGCTGGATCATGAAAAAATGCTCAAATTCTACGCATTCTATGGCATCACCTCCCAACATCCCATCTATTTTCATTTCAGAAATTCCAATATTGCCGGCAGTTATTTTCTTGGCAAATGCTATGTGGGGAGATCTGCCATCTATAAAAGCGATATCCGGGGAGATGAGCTCAAGCGCGAAGGTGACAACATCCGGTGCGCCAAGGCTATCCCTTTGGTGGAAGATGAGGTGATCACCATCCGGGACAGCCTGTTGTATAAAACCCTGGTGCACAGCAACTCCCATAACCCGGAAAGCCCGGAAGAATTCGGCATCCGGAACACCATTTCCACCCATTATGTCAACATCCACGGGTCCACCCTGGAGGGATGTTTTTTAGGTCCCTTTGCCACGGTGGATCTGATGAACCTGCATTCGTGCATTGTGGGGGAATTTTCCTATGTCCAGATGGGTGAGCTGTTCCACCGCAAGATTGATCCCGGCACCATCTGGATCCGGAGTCAAAATTTCGAGTTCAAATTCAAATATGATAAACAGGCACTGGATTATTTTGTGGGGACCAACGATCAGCACCAGCCCGGGGTATCATGTATGATTTTGTTAAAGAAAGAGAGGAATCCTACGAAAAACTCTTTGATGTCATGAACCTGGAGCCGTACCAGGCACCGAATACGTCTGCCGTAAACCGGTATGCCGTTATCCTGGGGAAAACCCGAATCGGCAATAATGTGTTGGTGGCACAGCGGGCGTTCTTGGAAAATGCGGTGATGGGGGACGGGTCCAATGCCCAGGAGAATACCTATATTGTCAATTCCCGTCTTGCCGGTATGTGTATTACCGCCCATGGCGGCAAAATCATTCATGCGGATGTGGGACAGGGGTGCTTCGTGGGGTTTAATGCGTTTCTGAACGGCAAGGAAACCGCCCGCATCCATCTGGGGGAGGGCTGTATCGTCATGCCCCACACCATCTTGGACCCGGAACACCCCGTTCATATTCCGGATGAACATCTGGTGTGGGGGCTGATCCGGTCCCAGGAAGATGTGAAAGATCACACCATTGCCCTTGATGACCTGGCAGAAGTGAGAGACAGTCTGAGCATCGGGAAAATGACATTTTACGGAAAAGGTTCGGTTTTTATCGAGGCGTTCAAGAACCGGCTCCACCATATCCTGCTGCTCAACGGCGCATTCTACAAAGATGGCGAAAAAAGGGGACATGCCCAGGACGACCAGCATATCTCTTTCAACATTATCCAGCCTTACCGAACCGGAGAACGTAAGGGCCTGTATCCGTCCATCCGGATCAAGCCTGAGCTTTTTTGCCCCTTGACTTAGTCAAACATTCTCGACCCGGCCTTCCAGAAAGTATGGCCGGGTCATCTTTACTATAAAAGTTTCAGGTCCCAGTTCCACAACCCGGGTCTGTTTTTGAGAAACACCCCTTTGGGGACCGGTTCCTCCAGGGTGACAAAGCAGGTATATCCGGCCTGTTCCAGGGTTTTTCGGTGGGGGGTCAGGTCCAGGGACCAGTTTGGATAAATGTAATACAGATCGTTGGACCGGGTGACCCAGGCCCCTTCATTTTTGGGGCTGGTGAAAAAATTTCCCGGAGACAGTTTGGGCGAAAGCGTTCGGGAGACAGCCAGGGGCCAGTTCCCACGGACCACGATCCCTAAAGGAAGCACAGACGCTTCCGGCAGGGACAGCACGTTTTTTTGTTCATTTCCGGAGAAATGACCACCCCCTTGAACCCGAGACGTTTCAGTACCCGGATGGCAGGGGTATTGGGTGATGTTGCAGAAAGGACCGGCCCACAGATTCAGGCGGTCCGGGTTCTCAAACAGACCGATCTGCATGGTGCATTTAAAACAAAGTGGCGGGCCCCTTTTTTCAGGGCAGTGGCAATGAATTGCCGGCACAGGGATTCCTCTTTCGGGAAAATGGACGGATCCAGCCACAGCCAGGTGGCTTTGTTCGGGCGGGTGCTGTATCGGCTGCCGGAGATCCAGATGCCTGAACTCCCAGATCTCTTTAATGATCCCTGGATTTTTCGGGAAACGTGAAGATCTATGATGCGGTTTCGGGCTTTGGCGGACCGGGGTTTCTGGACAGGGTCTTTGGCTGGCTTCTTAGTTTGGGGCAGGGGCCGGACCTGGACCCGGTCAATGGCGGACAGCTGTGCATCCAGGGATTCGAGCAGCTGAGACAATTCATCGGTCCGGCGATCGATCAGAACCACCGGGGCCCTTTTTCACTTTTTGCCGCATGTGCCGGGGTAAAACAAATTTTCCTTTTTTGGGCACACTACGGGTGACTTTGTGAATGAAGTGCCCGGCATCTTCTTCATTGCCGATGCGCAGCAGATCCTCAGTGAACAGTGGTTCTCTGGTGATGAAAAAGGGGGCGGCCGGGTTCCTTACCCAGCCTAAAACAGGCCGGATTCCGTGTCGTTTTGATGATCCAGTGGGTTTTGCGTGCGGTGGGACAACAGGTGATAGTGGGTGAAAATCCGTCCCATGGCATGGTCCAGATAGATCAGGGCCTGTTTTTTTCAGAGGGACGATCCCGGAGCAGTTGAAACGCCTTGACCGTGTAATACACATAATGGGGGCTTTTTTTCCGGCCTTCGATTTTCCAGGTGGCTACTTCCGGGATCTCCCCGAGTACTCTGGCCAGCACGTCCACTGAAAAATCCATGCAGGAGAAATACCGGTGTTTCTCCCCCTTGAGCTGGTATATCCGCCGGCATGGCTGGACACACCGGCCCCGCAGTGCGCTTTTTCCGCCGAACCAGGAACTCCAGTAGCACCGGCCGGAAATCGCGTAACACAGTGCCCCGTGAACAAACACTTCCAGGGACATCTCATCGGGGGTTTTTTCAGCCATGGCCCTAATGTCGTCCAAAGAGAATTCCCTGGGCAGCACCACTTGAGAAAACCCGGCTGTGTGGGCGGGTTCCAGTCCTGCGGCAAAAGAAAGGTTGCCCAGGGTGGACAGGTGCAGGTCCTGGGTGATGCCCGCCTGCCTGGCAAGGGAAATGACGGCCGGGTCTTGGACGATCAATACGTCGAACGCCACATACCGGTGCAGTTTGGCAAGCAGACGGAGCGCTTTGTCCGTTTCCGATTCCTTGATCAGGGTATTGAATGCGATATGTACCTGAACCTGCCGGGATTTTGCCAGCCGGGACAGGCGGGACAGCTCCTCGATGCTGAAATTGGTGGCTTCCATGCGGGCGGAAAACAGCTTCAGCCCGCAGTAGATGGCATCCGCTCCTGCGGCAAGCGCTGCCAGAAACGTGGTTTTGTCCCCGGCCGGTGCCAGGATTTTGGGGGTATGGGAGGAACGCATTAGATCCTTTGAAATTAAAATATTTTTTAAATAAACAGTATTGCAATTTTTCTGGATTTTGTCAAAATACCAGCATGGAAATCATGCGTATTCCGTTTCTTGAAAAAGGAGATCAGGTGGGGGTCGCTGCCCCCGGTGCCCGGTTTGACGTAACCCGTCTGAATCAGGGAATCGAGTGTCTGAAAATCTTGGGGTTCCGCGTGAAGGCCCCCGATCAGATTTTTGGTCAGAAACGGTATCTGGCAGGCAACGATCAGTGCCGGGCCGAGGTGATCCATGGCTTGGTGTCAGATCCGGACATCAGGGGAATTATCTGTGCCAGGGGCGGTTTCGGAACCCTGCGCATGCTGCCGTACCTGGACTGGCAACTGATTCGGACTCATCCCAAACTGTTTATCGGGTTTTCCGATGCCACGGCCCTGTTGATCCCTGTGATGCAGCGGGCAGGTATGGGCGTGATTCACGGCCCCAACCTGGTTTCCCTGGTCAACGCCGGCCCAGCCACCTGCACCGCTTTTTCGAATGCGTTGACCGGACAGATATGCGTGGTATCTATTGCCCGGGGAGGGTGTGTGGTACCGGGACGGGCAGCCGGTGTCCTGGTGGGCGGGAATCTGGCCACACTGGTGCATCTGCTGGGAACCGGGTTTTCCCCGGATTTTTCAAACGGGGTGGTGTTTCTGGAGGATGTGGGGAACCGGCCTACAAAATCGACCGCATGCTGACCCAGATGAGACTGGCCGGATTGTTTGATCAGATTCAGGGGGTAATCACCGGTACGTTTGAACGGTGTGACCACCCTGAATACCTGCCGGAGATATTAACCGATATTTTCGGGGAATACCGGATTCCTGTATTAACGGGCCTGGAGGCCGGGCATGGTGCCGTAAACCTCTCGCTGCCCATGGGCTGTCAGGTTCGGATTGACACGGGTGACATGACACTGCGGTGGCAACACAGTACAGGACGGCCATGAGATCTGATCCGGTGACCCGTCTGATGATCCAAGGCATCAAAGACAATGTGTTTCCCGGGGCTGTGCTGCTGTGTGCCCGGCGGAATGATATCTTCTATCTCCAGGCATTCGGAGTGGCGGATCTGAAGACCCGGCGCCCGGTGGCAACCGATGACCTGTTTGACCTGGCCTCCCTCACCAAACCTTTGGCCACGGCTATGGCCGTGATGGTGCTGGTCCAGGAAGGGCGCCTGGATCCGGATGCAACCCTGAAAGACCATCTCCCGGTGACTGCCAGGACCCCCAAAGCACGGATCACCCTGGACATGCTGCTGCGGCACACATCCGGCCTGCCGGCTCATCGCGAATATTTCAGACAGGCTGCCACCCGATCAAATCCATTGCAGGCCATCGATTCTTTTGTTTTGTCTGAACCGTTGACATCGTTTCCTGGCCAGAATCAGGTCTACAGTGATTTGGGGTATATGCTGCTTGACCGGATGATCCGGACGGTTACGCAGGTCCGGCTGGATCGGTTTGTCCGGGATCAGGTGTATCATCCTTGGGGATTGATGATCTGTTTTTTATCGATCTGGCCGCACCTCTGTTACCGGAAGTTCGGCCACGGCTGATCTCCACGCAAAATTGTCCCTGGCGGGGACGGGTCCTTACCGGGGAGGTGGAAGATGAGAATGCCTGGGTTTCAGGCGGGATTCAGGGACATGCCGGGCTATTCGGATCTGCGGCAGCCGTTTTTCAGCTCTGCCTGGAGATTTTGAACGCCATGGAACGGCGGTCCTCTCGGGTGTTGGACCCCTTTGTGGCGGCGAAATTCGTCCACAAATATCCAGGCCATACGCTGGCCGCAGGGTTTGATACCCCGTCAAGAACCGGATCATCGGCAGGACAGTTTTTTTCACCCCGGGCCGTGGGACATTTGGGATTTACCGGGACCTCTTTCTGGATGGATCCGGATACCGGGGCGATTGTCATTCTGTTGACCAACCGGGTGCATCCCTCCCGCGCCAATCAGAAGATAAGGGCATTCAGACCAAAGATCCATGACTGCATTGCCCGCTGTTTTTTGTGATTTCGGCTGACGAAAAAAATAAACGCTGACGAAAATAATAAACAAGGACATTGGACTTTATTCTTGTAAAAAACGATCAATTTTGTTAGCAACTGTGTTTCAGGAGATGATCGACACGTGTACCTGTTATTCAATTGAAAATTTTTAAGAACACAAACGAGGTAAAATGAACTTTATTACGGATTCGTTGCTTGGCGCCTTTTCAAACGATCTGGCCATTGACCTGGGGACGGCCAATACGCTGGTATATGTCAAGGGAAAAGGTATTGTGTTGAGTGAGCCTTCAGTGGTGGCGGTAAGAACAGACGCCCGGGCCAAAAGCAAAGTTCTGGCAGTGGGGATGGAGGCCAAACGGATGCTGGGGCGGACTCCTGGTAATATTGTCGCCATTCGGCCCATGCGGGATGGGGTGATTGCCGATTTTGAAGTGACCGAAGCCATGCTTAAGCATTTTATCCGAAAGGTTCATAACAATCGGAAAACCATGGTGCGCCCCGGATCATCATTGCTGTGCCGTCAGGCATCACTCAGGTGGAAAAGCGGGCGGTTCGGGAATCGGCCGAATCTGCCGGTGCGAGGGAGGTTTTTCTGATTGAGGAGCCCATGGCCGCGGCCATTGGTGCCGGCCTTCCCATCACGGAACCCACCTGCAACATGGTGGTGGATATCGGCGGCGGCACCACTGAGGTTGCAGTTATCTCTCTGGCCGGAATCGTCTATACCCGGTCATTAAGAGTGGCGGGAGACAAGATGGATGCCTCCATCAGCCAGCACATCAAGCGCAAATACAACCTGCTCATCGGAGAACGCACGGCTGAGATCATCAAGACCACCATCGGCAATGCTTATCCGGATCTGGAAAATCTTGAAACCATCGAAGTCAAGGGGCGTGACCTGGTGTCCGGGATTCCGAAAATTCTGGCCATTGATTCTGAAGAGGTTCGGATGGCCATTTCCGAGCAGATTGAAGCCATTGTGGAAACCGTGCGGATCGCCCTGGAACAAACCCCGCCGGAACTGGCAGCCGATATTGTGGACTCCGGGATTGTACTGACCGGTGGCGGGGCACTGCTGAAAAATCTGGACAAACTGCTCCGGGAAAAAAGCGGCCTTCCCATTGTGGTGGCGGAGGATCCTTTGTCGACTGTGGCCCTGGGATGTGGAAAAGCGCTGGACAGTATTGATATTCTAACCGAAGTGGTGATCGATTGAGAGCATGTTCTCCCGTAAAATGTTAATCATTATCGGGGTGGGATTATTTGCCGCGATCAATCTGGTCGTGATCAGTATGACCAGCCGTCAGAATTTTCAGATGCAGGGTCCAGAAGAAGTCCTGATCACATTGACGGCCCCGTTTCAACTGGCGGTGCAGCGGTCTGTCACGTATGTGTCATCCATCTGGAACAATTATTTTTCCTGTGTGTCAAAAGCGCAGGAAAACGTTGAATTAAAAAATCAGCTGGCCCGGGTCCGGCAGATTGAAAATCAGAACCGGGAGCTGACCGTTGAAAACGACCGGCTGAAGAAGTTCCTGGCATTCACATCATCGGCATCCGGAAGCTATGTGGCGGCCCGGGTCATTGCCCGGGATCCCTCCCCCTGGTTTAAAACCCTGATGATTGATAAAGGAGAAAAACACGGTCTGAAAAAAATGCCCCTATCGTAATTCCGGAAGGGATTGTCGGTCAGATTACAAAGGTATCACCCAATTTTCCAGGGTGCTGCTTATCACCGACCGGAATTCTGCTGTCGATATTCTGGTGCAAAACACGCGGGCCAGAGGGGTCGTTAAAGGAGGGGGAGACAACCGGTGTGTGCTGGTTTATGCGTTGCGCAAGGAAGAGATTCATGCCGGTGATGTCATCGTGTCTTCAGGTCTGGATCAGGTCTTTCCCAAAGGATTGAAAATCGGGACGGTTCTGGATGTAAAAAAAGATCATTCCCGATTGTTTCAGGATATCATGGTTCAAACCAGCGTGGATTTTGATAAACTGGAAGAGGTGTTGGTATACAAACAATGAAATGGGTTTTTGCGGGATTTATCACCCTTTTTTTCGTTGTTTTTCAAACCGTGCTGCTTCCTGGATTACCCGCATCTTTCTATTGTTTTGATCTGACTATCATCCTTGTTGTATTCTTCAGCCTTCATTTTTCCCATTATCTGACCCTGGCGGCCATTGCCGGTATCGGCGCTATCATGGACAGTATCTCCGGCGGTCCGTTTTTCATTCATGTGTTTTCTTATGTCTGGATTTTTTTGATGGTTCGGTTGTTCCGGCAGATTGTTTTCCAGACGCATGCGCTGTTTGTTATGGTCATCGGCTTGCTGTCGGTGGCGATTCAGCAGGCATTTTTTTCTTTTTTTCGGTCATTGTCCGTCAGGATTATTCAGGAATCGGGTCAATGGAGATCACTTTGATGCTCAGGCAGATGGCATGGGGGGGAGTGCTGGTGCCTTTAGGGGTCATAATGATTTCCAAAGGGAACCGTTGGTGGCTGGAAATAATCCGGAGACACGTCAAAAACAAGGAAGGCAAAAGAACCCGGGCACATGGTTGAGTTGCTGAAAAACAAAGAGCGGGACTGGATGAAACAGCGGGTGATGATTGCCAGTCTTTGCATTTTGATCGTGTTTATGCTGCTGTTTTTTCGACTGATTTATCTTCAGCTGATAAAAGGGGAGGAATATCGGCGGCTGTCTGAAAGCAATTGTGTCCGCCTGAAAAGTATCAAACCTTCCAGAGGACTTATTTTTGACCGGCATGGGGAATTGCTGGTTGACAACCGGCCGGCCTTCGACCTGATGATTGTGCTGGAGGATGCCGGTTCCGTGCCGGACACCGTCTCTTTTTTATCTTCATTGATTCATGAACCTTATGTTGATTTAATGGATCAAATTCGGAAGGCGGGATCGGCCGCATTCTACAGACCCATTTTATTGAAAAAGGACATCTCCAGGGATCAGTTGGCCGTTGTGGAAGCACATAGGTTTGATCTGCCCGGCATTTTTGTTGAGATAGAACCCACCCGTCATTATATATTTCCGGAATTGGCCTCCCATCTTCTGGGATATCTGGGGGAAGTGAATCAAGAAGAACTGGAAAGCGGAGATTTCCCTCACGTCAAATCAGGAGATCAGATCGGGCGGTACGGGGTGGAACAGAGTTTTGAATCCTATCTTCAGGGACGGCGGGGAGGCAGACAGGTGGAAGTGGATGTGAACGGCCGGGTGGTAAAGGTGCTGAAAACCGTAGAACCCGAGCCTGGCAACAATCTTCATTTGACGCTGGATCTGCCGCTCCAGCAGTTGGCCGAAGACTTGCTTCAAAATCGGGATGGGGCTGTGGTGGCTTTGGATCCGGCCAATGGGGATGTTCTGATCATGGCGAGTCACCCCGGGTTCAATCAAAATGACTTTATCGGCGGGATTTCTAGCCGAAATTGGCAGGCACTTATGGAGAATCCGGGTCGTCCCATGATCAACAAAGTGATTCAGGCGGAATATCCTCCGGCGTCCACTTACAAAATCCTGACCGCTATCGCAGCGTTGGAAGAAAACCTGATTGACAGCCATACCACTACCTATTGCCCGGGGTTTTATATGTTTAAGGGACGGCGGTACCACTGCTGGCGCAAACATGGGCATGGAAAATTGAATGTCGTGGATGCACTGGCCCAGTCCTGTGACGTCTTTTTTTATCTTGCCGGGGAAAAAATAGGGGTGGATGCACTGGCCCAGTATGCCAACGGTTGTGGATTGGGACGTCCCACCGGTATTGACCTGAACCATGAACGACAGGGATTGATTCCCACGTCAGTCTGGAAACGGGAGCGGTTCAACGAACCATGGTTCCCCGGAGAAACCCTTTCCATCAGTATCGGCCAGGGCTTCAACCTGGTCACTCCCCTTCAGATGGCCGTGTTCACGGCAGCCATTGCCAACGGGGGAACGTTGTTCCGTCCCAGAATTGTGAATACCGTGAAAGATGTTCATGGGAGTGTGGTGACGCAAATCGATCCGGAAATCATCGGAGGAATACCGGCAGGCAAAAAAACACTGGAACTGGTGAAACAGGGAATGACCGATGTGATCCAAGGATCCCGGGGGACGGCAAGAAGTATCCGGATCAAACAGATTGAAATGGCGGGTAAAACCGGCACAGCTCAGGTGTTTTCCAGGAAGACCGGAGAAAAATTCGACAATGAAAAGCAGGTCCGAACCCTTCAGGACCATGCCTGGTTTGTGTGTTACGCCCCGGCTGAAGATCCGGTGATCGCCATTTCCGTAATCATCGAACATGGGGAACATGGGTCATCGGCAGCTGCCCCGGTGGCAGGCACACTGGTGAAACACTATCTGGGTCTGCTGGAGCCTCAAAAAGCCGACCAGAACGAACCTGAAGGATGAAAAACCGCTATGTTTGACCGACGTTTGCTGGAACATTTCGACTGGGGGCTGCTGCTGCTGATTTTGGCTGTCTCAGCCTGCGGGCTGACGGTCCTTTATTCCGCCGTAACGGCGGGATGGGAGGGAACCGGGTTTCATCCCCTGTTTGAAAGGCAGCTTGTCTGGATGGGAGCCGGTGCCGGGATTATGACAGCGGTCCTGTTTTTTGATTTCCGGAAATTGAACAAGCTGAACATATTCATTTATGCGGGGTGTGTGATCCTTCTTCTCGGGGTGTTTTTTTTTGGCCGATCGGGCGGTGGATCCCAACGGTGGCTGTCTCTGGGCGGAGTCAACATCCAGCCGTCCGAACTGATGAAAATTGCATTGATTATCAGTCTGGCATCGGTCTATTCAAGCATGGTGTCTTCGGTGGGGCTTAATTTCAGACAACTGCTCAGGCCGGCAGCTCTGTGCATGATTCCGGTGGGCCTGATCGTCATTCAGCCGGATCTGGGGACCGCATTAATGCTGCTGCTTATTGCCGGGGCCATGACCCTGTTTGTCAAGGTGGAAAAAAAGGTGCTGCTGATTCTGGGTGGTCTGAGTGCGGGGATCATTCCACTTGTCTGGTTTTTCGGCCTTAAAGCCTATCAGAAGACCCGGATTCTGACATTCCTGGACCCGGACCGGGATCCTCTGGGGACGGGGTATCATATCATTCAATCCAAGATTGCCATCGGATCGGGCATGATTACGGGCAAAGGGTTTTTGAAGGGAACCCAGAACGCCCTGGCTTTTCTGCCTGAACAGCACACGGACTTTATTCTTTCCGTTCTAGCGGAAGAGTGGGGGCTTGTCGGATGCACGGTGCTGCTGGTGCTGTATTTTTTGTTGATTTGCTGGGGATTGAACGTCGCGTATAACTGCCGGAACCTTTTTGGATCCATCCTGGCGTTCGGTATCACGAGCATGGTTTTTTGGCAGATTTTTATCAATATCGGGATGGTCATGGGATTGATGCCGGTGGTGGGAATGCCCCTGCCTTTGGTATCCTATGGGGGTCTTCGGTGATCACCAACATGGTGGGGTTCGGTGTTTTACTCAATATCAGCATGCGCCGGTTTTACACCAGTTGATTCGGTGGTGCGCAAACGGTTCCATGCCCGCCAATGTGGGAAATATTTTCTGATTCCATGTTGACAAATGGTTACCCGGATGGTACTGAAGTCACGATTTTATACGGAATTTGGGCTGTTTTTGCGTAAAAGCGGCCGCTAAGATATAAGTCGTTGTATTTTTTATAATTATTAACTGGCGGAGGGAATTTTATGATAACTGTGATTCCTGATATATCTTTGGTATATCAGATGATCAATTTCCTGATTCTGCTCTTTGTCCTCAATCAATTGCTGTACAAACCCATTCGCAAGATACTTCTGGAAAGAAAAGCAAAGATTCAAGGTCTTGAATCCGGCGTTGAAAAAGCCAATGCTGATCTATCTTCCCAGGAGGAATCCTACAAGGATGGGTTGCGGCAAGCCAGAACCGAGGGCTTGAAAAAAAGGAGGCCTTTGTGGAAGAGGCATCCAAGCAGGAACGGGAAATTATCGACCAGATTAATCAAAAGGCTCAGGCGAATCTTGCCCGGATCAAAAAACAGGTGGCAGACGAAACTGAGCAGGCCCGCAAAACCCTGGAGAATGAGGTGGAAGTGTTTGCCAAAGCCATCGGCGAAAAAATTCTGGGGAGGGCTATCTGATGAAAAAAATCACCTTTACACGTAAACAGATTAAAGTGTCCGGTATGACAGCCCTGATTGTCGGGGTTGCCGCAGCCACATCCTGGGCCTCGTCCGGTCATGGGGAGGTTCACAATTCCTGGTTGACCATCGATACCTGGAAAACACTGAACTTTGCGGTGCTGGCCATTGCCCTGTTTTTACTGGGGAGAAAACCGGTGAAATCTTTTTTTTCCTCCCGGAAAAAAGAGATCGCGGATGAGCTGAAAGACCTTGAACAGAAAAAAGCCGAGGCTGAAAAACAACTGGCTGAATATCAGACCCGGTTCAACAATCTGGATCAGGAGTCCAGACAGATCATCGAAGAGTACATCAAACAGGGAGAAGAAGCCAAAAAAAGGATTATCGCTCAAGCGGAAGCACAGGCGGAAAAACTGGAGGACATGGCCAAGCGGACTATCGAACAGGAGTTCAAGACAGCCAGAATGAAACTTCAGAAAGAGATTTCCGCCCAGGCGGTGGCGCATGCGGAACAAGTTATTCAGAACGCCATTTCATCTGAAGATCAGGAAAAATTGGTGGACGATTATTTGAAAAAGGTGGTGGCATAATGAAAAATTTAGCAGTATCCAGGCGTTATGCCAAGGCATTGATCATGATCGGCCAGGAAGACGGCCAGGCGGATTTATATAAGGAAGAACTTGAAGCCATGGTGTCCCTGTTTGACACCCAGGAAGGTTTTGAAGCGGTTCTGACCAATCCGCTGTATAACAAAAATGACCGGAAAAAGGTGCTGGAAGCGGTTCTGAGATCAGCGAATCTGTCCAAGATTATGAATTCTTTCCTTATGTTGCTTTTTGATAAGGGAAGAATTGGGCATTTAAGAGATATTGCCTCGTATTACAAAGATCTGGCCGATGAACTCAAAGGGATCGTTAAAGCCAGCATTACTTCTGCCACACAATTGTCTTCGGAAGCCGTGGAAAAAATCCGGGACGGCCTGTCAAAAAGAGTGGGAAAACAATTGTTTTGGATGTGGAACAGGATCCAAGTCTCATCGGCGGTGTGGTTACCAAAATCGGAGATCTTGTTTTGGATGGCAGCGTGAAAACTCAGCTGATCAATATGAGGGAAACTTTAAAAAAAGGTGAGAGTGTCTAATGGAAATTAAAGCAGAAGAAATAAGCCAGATAATTAAAGATCAGATCAAGGGGTTTGACGCCAAGGTTGATCTGAATGAGACCGGTGTGGTTCTGTCTGCGGGTGATGGGATTGCCCGTGTATATGGGTTGGAAAAAGTCAAGGCCATGGAGCTGGTTGAGTTTCCCGGTGGTGTGCTGGGCCTTGCATTGAACCTGGAATCCGACAATGTGGGTATCGCCATCCTAGGTGATGACAAGCTCATCAAGGAAGGGGACGTTGTCAAAAGAACCGATCGTATTGCATCTGTTCCGGTGGGTGAGGCATTGCTGGGACGGGTGGTTACCACGACCGGAGAACCCATTGACGGAAAAGGCCCCATTAATTCCGATACCATGATGAACATGGAATTGGTGGCCCCGGGTGTTATCGCCAGAAAATCGGTTCATGAACCCTGCTATACCGGCGCCAAAGCGTGGACGGGATGACCCCTGTGGGACGGGGACAACGAGAGCTGATCATCGGGGACCGGCAGATTGGTAAAACCGCTTTGGCAGTGGATGCTATCCTTGCCCAGAAAGAAACGGACATGAAATGCATCTACGTGGCCTGCGGTCAGAAGAAATCGACCGTGGCTCAGGTGGTGGCGGCCCTGGAAGAACATGGGGCCATGGACTACACCACTGTGGTGGTGGCGTCTGCTTCGGAATCTGCTGCCATGCAGTATCTGGCACCCTATGCCGGATGTGCCATGGGAGAATATTTCAGAGACAAGGGCGAACATGCCCTGATCATTTATGATGACCTGTCCAAACAGGCGGTTGCTTACCGCCAGGTGTCCCTTCTGCTTAGACGTCCGCCCGGACGTGAAGCGTTCCCCGGGGACATTTTTTACAACCATTCCCGGTTGCTGGAACGGTCCGCCAAACTCAGTGATGAAAAGGGGGCCGGGTCTCTGACCGCCCTTCCCATCATCGAAACCCAGGAAGGGGACGTATCCGCATTTATTCCCACCAACGTGATCTCCATTACCGACGGCCAGATTTTTCTGGACAAAGACCTGTTCTTTGCCGGTGTTCGTCCGGCCATCGACGTGGGTCTTTCCGTATCCCGTGTGGGTGGTGCAGCCAGGTGAAAGCCATGAAACAGGTGGCCGGTACCCTGCGTCTGGATCTGGCCCAGTTCCGTGAACTGGAGGCGTTTGCTGCTTTTGGCTCTGATTTGGATGCCGGGACCCAGAGACAGCTGACCCGCGGTGAAAGACTGGTGGAACTCCTTAAACAGCCTCAGTTTCAGCCCCTGCCCATGGAAAAAATGGTAACCGTGCTTTATGCCGGCACCAAAGGGTATCTGGATAAATATCCCAAGGAATCGGTCGCCAAATATGAAGAAGGGCTTTACTCATTTGTGGAAAACCGGTTTCCTGAAATCTACCAAGGCTTGAAAGAGAAAAAAGAGATCACCTCTGATATTGAAACCAAGCTGAAACAAGCCCTGGAAGCCTATGACGAAGAATTCAAGGACACCATCTGATCATACGGGTGGGAAGTTCTTCGAAACCGTTTCGTTACAATCATTTGAAAATCATTAGGCTTGAAAGGTAGATATAATGGCAACATTAAAAGAAGTCAAATCCAAGATCAGCAGCGTTAAGAAAACAAAGCAGATCACTTCTGCCATGAAAATGGTTGCCACTTCAAGACTGCGGGGCTGCCAGACCAATATGGAGCGCTTCAAACCCTATGCCTCCAAATTTGCCGAAGTGCTGGGCAGTATCGCAGGGAAATCCGGTTCAGACGTCAGTCCGTTGTTGATACCGGCCCAGGAAGTCAAAAAAGTGGTCCTGATTCTGTGCACGTCCGACAGGGGGTTATGTGGTGGTTTCAATATCAACCTGGTCGACAAAGCCAGAAAATTCGCTCAATCCGAACTGTCTGACAAGGAAGTGTCTTTTTATTGTTTCGGCAAAAGAGGCCGGGACTGGGTCAGAAAGTCACCCTATACCATAGACGCGGAGTTCCTGGATGTGGTGGGGGGGAAAATTGCTTTTTCAACCGCTGCAACCCCGGGCCAACAGCTGATTGACCGTTTTCTTGAAGGGGATGTGGACGAAGTATACATCATCTATTCTGAATTCCAGAGTGTGGCCAGACAGGAGCCGGTGATCAAACAGCTGCTTCCCATACCCTCTCTGGCGGATATGGTGGAAGACACCCCTGCGGATGTCAGTGGAGAGTTTCTGCCTGAACATATCTGTGAGCCGTCTTCCGACGTATTGTTGGGCGAAATGCTGCCCAAAAATGTGTTTATTCAGATCTATGATGCACTGCTTCAGACCTCCACCAGCGAACATACCGCTCGTATGCGGGCCATGGAAAATGCCACAAAAGCATGTGAAGACATGGTGGCAGAACTTCAGACCATCTTTAATAAGACTCGTCAGGCCCAGATTACAGGCGAACTCATGGATATCGTCGGTGGTGCGGAAGCGCTCAAGGGATAAAACCATATACCTCACAGTAACTGAACAGCTTTATTTAGGAGAAAAAAATGGCTGAAAATATAGGTAAAATTGCACAGGTCATGGGTGCGGTTGTTGATGTCGAATTTACGCCCGGCAACCTTCCGCCGGTACTTACCGCCCTGACCGTCACAAACCCCACCATCGGGGAAGAAGAAGACAATCTGGTCATCGAGGTGGCCCAGCATTTAGGCGATAATATGGTCCGGTGTATCGGCATGGATGTCACCGACGGACTTCAGCGGGGTATGCCCGTGAAAGATACCGGCGCACCCATTATGATGCCTGTGGGGGAAGCTTCCCTGGGACGGGTATTGAACGTGGTGGGAAAACCCGTGGACGGCCTGGGAGACATTTCCCGGGAAAACACCTTGCCGATTCACAGACATCCGCCGACATTTGTGGAGCAGGATACATCTGTCCGGGTGCTTGAGACCGGCGTCAAGGTTATCGATCTGCTGGTACCATTTCCCCGGGGCGGTAAAATGGGGATGTTTGGCGGTGCTGGTGTTGGCAAAACCGTTATCATGATGGAAATGGTGAACAATATCGCCATGCAGCACGGTGGTATCTCCGTGTTCGGCGGTGTGGGGGAACGGACCCGTGAAGGCAACGACCTGTACCATGAAATGAAGGATTCAGGTGTTCTTCCTAAGTGTGCTCTGGTGTATGGTCAGATGACCGAACCTCCCGGAGCCCGGGCACGGGTGGCCTTGTCCGCTCTGACTTGCGCGGAGTATTTCCGTGATGTGGAAGGGCAGGACGTGCTGCTGTTCATCGACAACATCTTCCGCTTTACCCAGGCGGGTTCAGAAGTCTCTGCTACTCTGGGTCGTATGCCGTCAGCCGTGGGGTATCAGCCGACACTTGCCGTGGACATGGGTGAGCTTCAGGAACGCATCACCTCCACGGACAAGGGGTCTATTACCGCTGTGCAATGCGTCTACGTACCAGCAGATGACCTGACCGATCCGGCGCCGGCAACGACTTTTGCCCATTTGGACGGTACCGTGGTATTGTCCCGTCAGATTGCCGAGCTGGGAATTTACCCGGCTGTGGACCCGCTGGATTCCACGTCCCGAATTCTGGATGCGGCCTATATCGGTGAGGAACACTACAATGTTGCTCGGGTGGTTCAGCAAACTCTGCAAAAATACAAGGAACTGCAGGATATCATTGCCATCCTGGGTATGGATGAACTGTCTGACGAAGACAAAGTCACTGTCCAGAGGGCCAGGAAACTGCAGAAATTCCTTTCCCAACCGTTCCATGTGGCTGAGACGTTCACCGGTATGCCAGGGGCTTTTGTAAAGGTTGAAGATACCGTAAGGCATTCAAAGAAATCATAGAAGGCAAACATGATGATCTTCCGGAAAATGCTTTTATATGGTGGGTTCCATCGAAGATGCCATTAAGAGAGCGAAAGCCGATTAATTCCCCGGAGGTTACTCATGCCTGAAAAATTGATGCTTGAAGTGGTGACACCACAAAAAGCCGTTGTCAGCGAGACGGTGAATTCCGTCGTGGCACCGGGAACAGAAGGTGAATTTGGTGCGCTCAAGGGCACACCACATTTCTGACTTCTCTGAAAGTGGGAACGCTTCGATACACAGATGCCAGCGGGAAAGACCATCATCTGTTCCTGAATGGCGGGTTTGCTGAAGTGTTGCCCGATAAGGTGACGATTCTGGCTGAATCGGCGGAACGTCAGCAGGACATTGATGTGGCCAGGGCCCAGGCTGCCAAGGAGCGTGCGGAACAGCGCCTGGCCAACCGGGCGGCCGGTATCGACCTGTTGCGGGCCGAACTGGCATTGCGCCGGGCCCTGTACCGGTTGAAAGTGGCGCAATCTGTCAAATAGCGGATCCGTTTTTTTGATTGTTCCTTATAAAAGGGGTGCGTCCCATTTGCGGGGCGCACCCCTTTTTGCTGAGCAACCTTTGATCTGTCCCTGATAAGGAATTGGAATGGATGCATTGAGCATAGTTATTCTGGCTGCTGGAAAAGGATCCCGAATGAAATCGGATCTGCCTAAGGTGCTTCACCGCGTGGCAGGAAAGCCCATGATCCTGCATGTAGTTGCCTGTGCCGGTCAAGTGGTTCCGGTTCACCACATTCATGTAGTGGTGGGGTATCAGGCGGATAAAGTTCGGCAAGCGGTTTCCGCCGCCGGATATCCTGTGAATTTTTGTTTGCAGAAGCGCCTTATGGGTACCGGTGATGCGGTCAAGTGCGCCTTGCCGGCGTTGTCCAGTGATGCCAGGGATGTGGTGGTTCTTTACGGTGATGTGCCGTTGATTCAGCAGAAAACGGTGAAGGATCTGGTGTCTGTTCATCGTCAAACACGGGCTAAAGTGACGATTCTGGCTGCGGATCTGGATCAACCTGGCGGTTACGGGCGGGTGTTGCAGGACCGGTCCCAACGAGTAGTGGCGATTCGGGAAGATGCGGATGCCACTGAAGAAGAAAGAAAAATCAAGCGCGTCAATACCGGGTTATATTGTTTTGACCGGATGTTTCTGTCCCAGGCTCTGAATTCACTGGTGCCTGCCAACCAACAGGCAGAATATTATTTGACCGATGTGGTTGAAATTGCCTGTCAAAGTAATGAGAAAGTGGCGGTCAAACTCTTGAAGGAGCCATCGCAGGCCCTGGGGATAAATACCCGGGTCGAACTTGAAAAGACAAGGGATCTGGCGGGTTTCATGCCAAATGAATTGCCTTGACTTTGGCAAAGGATTTGATCTATACTGAATTAAATTTTGTATAGTAGGATTATAAAATTGGGGAACGATCAGATACATAATAAGTTTGATGAGGTCGACAAAAAAGTAGATACGCTGCTGGGGCGGATTCGGTCCTTACAAATAGAAAATCAGGAATTGACGCAACGAATCACACAGTTGGAGTCAGATCTTGAAAAAAGAATCCAGACAGAAGCACAGATTTCCGAACAAGAGGCAGTCATTCAATCAAAAATTGATGGGCTTCTGACCAAGCTGGACAACTTTGCACGGTCAGTGAAAACTGGCTGAACCTGCCCCTATGACTGATGATCGTGATTCAGTAAAGGAATTTCATTGGATGAAATTATTAAAATCGATCTTTTTGGAGAAGAGTTCAGGTTTAAACCGGGTGATCAGGTAAAAGATCCGAATAAAGTTGCCAAATCTTTGACGGATTATATTCAGAGGGCAGAACGCATGGTTCCGAATAAAAACTCATCAAGAAACAGAATGGTCGTTCTGCTTCTTGCTGCCATGAATCTGTCCAAAGATTATCATGAATTGAAAATACGGTATGCTGAACTCGAAAAAGACATGGAGAATAAAATTTCATCTTTGATGGATAAGATTGATAACGATCTGTAATGAGAAGCAGTTGCTGAATATCAAGTGCACCCCTGCAATGTGCGTGATTGTATAATAGACTTTGTCCTAACGCATACAGAACAGGGCGCTCACACTGATACCGGTGAGCAGGTTCCTCGTTAGTAAGGAAAAGCCTGATGGTGTTAACTGAGCACCCACTTTTGAACCAATGGTTCAAAGCCTTTGAAACAACACGGCAGTTTGCGGGGGCAACTGTTTACTGCAACGTTTTCTGATCCCGCCATTTTTGATTCGTCATCCCATTTTTATAATTCTTTTGAGCGATTACCAGACACGCAGCACACTGTGTTACCATGTGCTGTTAATCATATATATTGCGAAGGAGACTGGCTGAATGGAAATTGTACTCTCACTGATTATTTTAGGATTGCTGATATTGGGAGTCGTCGGTTTTTTCAGGCTCAAGAAACAGTTCTCTCTAGAAAAACTCAACATCGAAGAAGAACAGCGACGGATCATTGAATCGGCCGAAATAAAAAGCGGAAACATTGATCAAGGAAGCCCAGCTGGAAGCGAAATCCCGTCTTTTGGAGATGAAAGGCAGTTTTGATGCGGAAACCCAGGAGACCAGAGAAGAATTAAAAAAAGAAGCCCGCAGACTGTCTAAAAAAAGCGAAAAACTGGATCAGGCTGAAGATCTGCTATTCAAAAAAAGAAGCGGAACTTCAAAGCAAGGAAGCTGAAATTAATGAAAAACTGGATGCGGTAGCCCAAAATGAAGCCCATTATAATGCGCTGGTGGAAGAAACCCGAAAAGAGCTGGAAAAATTTCCGGGTTGACTCTGGAGGAAGCCAGAGACCTTCTGCTGAAAACCATGGAAGAGGATGCCCGGCATGAAGGGGCCAAACTGGTAAAAAAGATCACCAGCGAAGCCAGGGAACAGGCGGATAAGGAAGCCAAAAAAATTATATCCACTGCCGTTCAGCGGTATGCCGGAGACTATGTGGCGGAAAGAACGGTTTCGGTGGTGCATTTGCCGGGAGATGAAATGAAGGGCAGAATCATCGGCAGAGAAGGTCGAAACATCCGGGCACTGGAAGCAGCCACCGGCATTGATCTGATTATTGATGATACCCCCGAAGCGGTGATTCTTTCAGGTTTTAATCCGGTAAGGCGGGAGGTCGCACGTCTTTCCCTGGAAAAACTGATCTCCGACGGGCGGATTCACCCGGCCAGAATCGAAGATGTCGTGGAACGGGCCGGAAAAGAAGTGGATTTGGCCATCAAGGAAGCAGGTGAGCAGGCGGCCTTCGATCTAGGGGTACATGGAATTAATCCAGAACTGATCAAGGTGCTTGGAAAATTGAAATTCCGCACTTCCTATGCCCAGAATGTGCTTCAGCATTCGATCGAAGTGGCGTTTCTGGCCGGTGTGATCGCATCAGAATTGAAATTGGACGTTAAGTTGGCCAAACGGATGGGCCTGCTCCATGACATTGGCAAGGCCGTGGATCATGAAGTAGATGGGGCACATGCCATTATCGGCGCCAAACTGGCCAAAAAATACGGCGAGATTGAAGCGGTAGTCAATGCCATTGCGGCCCACCATGAAGATCAAATGCCCGTGTCTGTGTATGATTTTATCGTCCAGGCGGCGGATGCGTTGTCCGGTGCCAGACCGGGGGCCAGGAAAGAAAGCCTGGAAAATTATATCAAACGGCTGGAAGATCTTGAAAAAAATTGCCAATTCCTTTGACGGAGTGGTGAATACTTATGCCATTCAGGCGGGCAGGGAAATCCGTGTGATCACGGAAAGTGAAAAGATCAGTGATGAAGACGCCGTGTTGCTGTCCAGGGAAATCGCCCGCCAGATCGAAGAGAACCTGACCTTTCCGGGACAGGTCAAGGTGGTGGTGATCAGAGAAACCAGAGCGGTGGAATATACCAAAAAATAGCAGGAAAATCATGAGTGTATTATCAGTGTTGAAAGAGCGGGGATTTGTTGATGCGGTCACCCATACCGCTGAGCTGGAAGACTATCTGGAAAACAACCGGGCTACCTGTTATATCGGGTTTGATCCCACTGCCACCAGTCTGCATGTGGGCAGTCTGGTATGCATCATGGCCCTGGCTCATATGCAGCGCAACGGTCATCGGCCCATCGCCTGGTGGGCGGGGGAACCGGATTAATCGGAGATCCGTCCGGTAAAACTGAAATGCGTCAGATCATCACCCAGGAACAAATCGATGAAAACAAGGCAGGAATCCGAGCCCAGCTTTCCAGGTTTATTAGTTTTGACAATGATCAGGCCCTGTTGCTGGACAATGCCCAATGGTTGACGAAACTGGAATATATCCCGTTTTTGCGGGACATCGGCCGGCATTTTTCCATCAACCGGATGATCAAGGCGGAAAGCTACAAAGCTAGGATGGCATCGGAAGAAGGCCTGACATTTATTGAATTCAATTATATGTTGCTTCAGGCTTATGATTTCATGAAACTGGCGCAAAATTATGACTGCATGCTTCAGATGGGAGGCAGCGATCAGTGGGGCAATATTGTATCCGGGATCGACCTGATTCACAGAACTTTGGGGAAACAGGCCTTTGGCATCACTTTCCCGCTGATCACCACCGCCGCCGGCATCAAAATGGGAAAGACTCATAAAGGCGCGATCTGGCTGGATTCGGACCGATTTTCTCCGTATGATTATTATCAGTTCTGGATCAATTGTGATGATGCGGATGTGGCCCGGTTTCTGTCACTGTTTACCTTTCTTCCCATGCCTGAAATCGATCAGGTCAAAACTCTGGAAGGTGCTGATCTCAACAAGGCCAAAACCATTCTGGCCTATGAAGCCACAAAGATTGCCCACGGTGAAACCGAAGCCCGGAATTCCTTAAAAGCATCGGTCTCCATGTTCGGTGCCATTGAGGTACCCGACAACCTGCTGCCCGGAGCCACGATTCCCCGAGGAATCCATTCCCCTGCAACTGATGACGCTGTTCCTGCCACTCAGATCGAAGAAAAAAAATTGATGGGCAACGATCTTGTCATCGACCTGTTCACTCGGACCGGTTTATGTACTTCCAAATCCGATGCCAGGCGCCTGGTACAGCAGGGCGGAGCATATGTGAATGGAAACCGGGTATCAAGCGTGGATCAGCGAATTGAAAAAGCGGATCTGAACCAGGGAGAAATCCTTCTTCGGGCTGGGAAGAAAAAATATCATAAGATAATTTTAGATTGATTGGAAAAAAGGTTTGACAAACCCTTTTTTGGCCTGTATATTACTCTGGTTTTTCGGTAACAGAAATGTGGCGAAAATTAACGAAGTACCTGATG